>Ga0210059_1001313_pt1 | contig 37014 bp, 25 predicted proteins | sample Ectturendosymbi2_FD_188042 | JGI IMG/M metagenome (GOLD analysis project Ga0210059, IMG submission 188042) | Ecteinascidia turbinata endosymbiont from Florida, USA - Sample 2 (SPAdes) (version 2) | ecosystem: Host-associated > Tunicates > Ascidians > Unclassified | place: Key West, Florida... | reverse complement strand
AAATAAAAATGAGAAACGTTGCATTTCATGATATTTTGTATTTGTGACTTTATAACCGCCTGGTCGATCGCGAGTTATCAAAAAATTTTCTAGTCGATCCCAGTCAAAGACAAGTTGGCCACCCCTGTTCTATACAAATCCATTGCTTCAAAAAAATATTCAGTCCGATAGGAATTATGTTTCAAAAAATTCTTAGCTGCGTAGGACAGCTCGGACTCTAATGAATGAGCCCGAATAAAGCACGAGCGAACGAAGTCGAGAGAGCGCCTACTACGAACGATATTGTTATATTCAAGTCACCTGCAACATGAACGCGAAAGGCCAGACATGGAACGAAAATATATGAACAGTGACAAGGCCCAAAAAAAAGAGGCCGAGTTAACAACTTAGTGAAGTGGGACCGTGGGTGGTGGAACAAACATACAAAGCAAACAAGCTCCCGTTCTCCGGTATATACATCGTAATCGAAGACTCAGGCTGAGCCCGGGTGCCGCAGTTGCCACTGGGCTGTGAAAGTCACCAATAACACAGCTTAAAAAGCAGGTAAAAATGATACAGCAATGATACCTGTCTTAAACAGATTCAAAATCACAACTTTTCCATATCTTGAACACAGAAGTAACATCACTGAATACTCATTCTACAATTGCATTAGATACCGGAATGCGAAGAAAAGACAAAGCATATATAGCAATTAGCAAGTTGTCTGCAAGGATAAGAACTGTGTTGCAAATGCAGAAATGAAATATAGGTATTTAGCGTTGCCAATACAAAAACAAAAACACAATTGAAATTGGTCTGTCAAATATTTCATTTTGCGTATAAGATTCAGTAAAATTTCACTATTTGAAATGATGGTAAAACGCTTGAAATTACCCAATTTTTTAATGGTGTGGCACGAACGTTTTCCTACACACAAGCATATGGGTGTCGGAAGAGGAGCAGGAATTTGAAAATTCCAGCAAAAGACGCTGTTTTTTATGGAGTGGTAAAAAACAAATTTCACTACTTTTGGCCTTCCTTCCGACGCTCATGCACACAGCATATACAATGACACCATTTTTGTGAAAAATTGTGTTGTATTACACCATTTGGTAACACTGTTCAACAACACCAATGCAGTAAGCAATCTATAGCAGGGTGACAGATGGTGCATGGTGTATTCTGCCAAACAATTACGAAATCCTGCCAAATTACAAATAATGTATTAGAAACAATATCGAGAAAATACTGCGAAAATTCTGCAACGTTTTTTCATTAAACGATTTACTTTATCACTGGACCCCAGGGGCGCAACCAGCTCTTCATTTCGGGGGGGACAGTTTTCATGAACTTTCATTCGATGACGTCATCGTGCTTATTCAACCGTGGTACAACTTTTTCGCAAACGGTCACAGATATGTTATTCACGCAACATTTCCGAAAATGAGAACTTATTAGTTTTGATCAGGCCCGTAACTTGGGGGCGAAGCACGCACTAAAAATTTTTTCGTCCCGTTGGAAAATGTGGTGGACATAGATTGAAATTATTGGACATAGTTTAAAACTTTGGGCCCCTTCCAGAAAATTCTTCGCCCCCTCTGGTGTCCCAAGCTGGTTACGAGCCTGCTTTTAATCAAGATGCAGACTGAAAGAAAAGGACAGAAAAAAAATTAGTAGCCTAATACAAACACCTGGTTCCTTATTTGACTAGTGCAGTCATGGCTTTATTGTGTCAGGTGTAAAGGCTACTAGTAAACCTGCCTCACTTTTCGTCTTGTTTTAGCAACTTCATCAAATCGTTTATCAAGATTTTTGAAACTTCAGTTCAATGTGTTTGCTGTGAGATAATTTCTGCAGACGATACTGCGAGTGGTGAAGCTGTCAGATACAAGAGACTATTGTCAAGATATATTTAATCAATGATGCTATTGTTTTAATTGGAGATACGAGACATCGCCTGCCAACTGGAATGCTCTTGAAAGGAATGCAGCAGGAAGAGTCGCGTGACAAGGAGTTGGAGGCTTTTTGGGCAGAGTCGGGTTCCAACGACACTAGGGGTCGGAGTCGGATTTTTTGTTCGACTCCGACTCTGGAAGTCCAATTGGATCACTTTCACATCACACTCCTAAGTTGGGAATTCTTGTTGAATTGGCACAATTTCTTATGAAACTTTAGTTGAAACAGAGAATTCTTGCGGTATACCACCATTTCCACTGAGTGTTAGTTGCTACAAAACTCCTGGCCACCAAACTTCATTCACCTTATGTTAAGGAGTCGGAGTCGGAAATTTTGGAAAGGTCGGAGCTGGAGTGGAAATTTTGGAAAGGTCGGAGTTGGAGTCAAACATTATACCTCTGACTCCGCAACCCTGGATGCCATACTTGAATGACGGCCTCTATTAGCTTGGTCATGGTGATGCGATCAAATTTTTGTAACCGAGATTTTCTTATTGATCACAAATTCTCAATGGGGTTAAGATCTAGCGAGTTTCCAGGTCAATCTATCACATTTAATTTTGCTTCCTGAAAATCGTCTTCACTTTTTCAGATAAGAGACATGGGACAATATACTATTGGAATTTCCTCCACCATCAGGAAATGCCTTTCTCATATCTGGAATGTCTTTCTTTCAATTACATCAATGTATCTGTATAAATTCGTCATATCTTCAATTGGCATAAGTGAAGCTACTACTGAAAAGCTAAAACTTCCCCAGAACATCTTTTTGGGTTCCTTTACTAGCTCATTGGAATAGACAGGACTTAATTGCTCAATGCTGTGTTTCCCTGGAACAAAAAATAACTTTCATCAGAAAACAGAATTTTTTCCGGTTTTCTGCAGTCCAATATTTAGGCTATGTTTTGCACATTCTTAGCATTTCTACCAGCCTCCGGTGGGCGGCGTCACATTGTACTTCAGCTTCTGTAAACTCAGCATGCACAACATCCTTCTGTAAATCAAAACTCGTCTTTTTAGCATACCGTTTGCAATGTCTGTTTCGGTATAATTTCAGTGTTACGAAACCGTAGCAATGCAACTCTGCTTCCTACTGTAGGTGCCAAAATCACTGAAATTCCAACATACACAACTTTCAACCAGGGGTGGGTATCAGACCTTAGGGCCTGAGTCAAAATCGCAGAAAGCTGCCTCAAAACATTGTACAACTTGTGATATGTCATTTGCACAATATATGGCCATGAAAAAGGGTCCACTGCCCCTGTTTGTTCACGTTACATCAAAAAAGCGCCCCTATATTTTAAACATGCTACACAAAAATTTAATCGCTGAAAGCAATTTAAATTTTTCATTTTGTCCGCAAATTTGCTTCTGCGTGAAAGTCCATTTCACATTGTAAATTGTTTGAAGTTGCTTGATTTTACATCGTTCTTTGTCTACACATTAAAGTTGTTGAACACTTTGGTACATTTTGTGCTTTATTTTGAAAAACATATGACTTACTCCAAAGCTTGCGGCTCCAGAGTGGTTCTACAGCTTTTTAACAAAACAATGCAAAAACTAAGTGCGAAAGTCTCAAAGAGGGGCCCCGCAACATCTTTGACAAAAGGGGGCCCGATACGACAGCCTTGTTCGCCTTCCGTAGTATCCACCCCTGCTCTGAACTACATACAAAAGAAAAAACTGCCTTCATTCTATAACACTATTGAGCTGATTAAAGTCGTATGTAACGTCATAAAAATATTTTTCGATCATTCCGTCATTTTACGCATTACATAATGCGTTGGCCTAACAATGAAACAGCAGCAATTGAGATAATCCCAACCACACATCAAAAGAAATGGCGATACATTGTAAATCCACTAAAACCACAACTTTAGCCAATTAATTTGCACAAGATTGTAGGAATAAAGTTATAAATAAAAATAAAAACTTTGTGCATAATTGCATTTCCATTTTGAACATTGAGGTTCATGGGCCCCCTAGACTCTTGTGGGCCCCGGAGCGGCATATCGGCTGCACCCCCTCTGGTGGGCCCTGAGCAGGAAAGCAACATTAACTTTTATTACGAATGGCTGGGCCATGCTCGCCTCCAGATGTGGGTGGACCTAGCCACTTTTTGCTAGGAGTACCTAAACAACACCTAATAACTTTGAGGCTCTTGTGAATTTCTAATTTCCCTTGCAACGTTAGAGCTTGGCTTTGAAACCCCAGCAACGGGTAAGCACTGAACATAAAAGCAAAAATGCTTAAATAGTAGCCTACAGTAACCCCAAGCAAACGTAAAGCTAACACAACATGTACACATGAGTAGGCTATGCTGTTTCAGTCACCAGGCATAGTCTGCTGGGTGCAAACTTTGCTCCACTGGTGTGATAGCAATGCAGTTATTGTCGTTGACCTTTCAAGAGTGTATGTAAAGTCTTCCTCAGAAGATGGCAAGAAACAGATTAAAAGCGTACACACACACTGCATTTCTGAAAATTTTCAGAGTGATACACGAAAAAATGGATTAAAAATGCTTTAGAGATAGGTGACCAACATTTCAAACGATCTCCAATTTCAGCATATTTGTGGTTAAATACCAATCATTTACGAAATTTCGATCAGATAGCCTGTCTCAAGATATATCTTGTAAGGAGATAATGAACTAGTAAGACAAAGAAAAATTTAAGTAAAACTTTTCTTGAAAATGGTTAGAATACAAAATTTCAAGTTTATTCTTTAAAAATTTCTGCAAATGTCAAAATTGCTATGCAATGTTTTGAAAATTTCGGGGGGACAAATGCCCCCCCTGGTTGCGCGCCTGCTGGACCCAATACTAATTGTGTTACTTAAACTTATGATATTTAGGCAAAAAAGTGGGGGGAAAGGTCCCCCAGAAATAAAAGTGGGGGGGCCTAGACCCATGCGGCCCCCCGGTGCCGACACGTATGGTTGGATCCACAAACCATACACAATTGAAATTGCTGGAGGCGAACACCTGCCATGGCCAGTATGACTTTGCGAAGTTATTAAACGACAAAAGTTTGCAACTGGAGTTTTCAAAACAGAGTTTATAAAGAACCAGAAATGAATGCCCAGTCATTTCTGATCTAGCCATTCATAAACACTTAGCCTTGTGCACAACATATTTGTGTGAAGGGGCAGTCTCAAAATTGATAATTATGAAGTCCAAAACCAATCCTTTTTGAAAAATACTGAGAATGTCCTTCATGCTGCGTTGTCTTGTATCAATCTACAAATGGATAGTCTGTGTAAAAATCATGAAGTGCATCACGTTGTGGTTACGCTTGATCATCTCTATAAACTGAATTGTGTTTTGTTGTTTTATTCCGCCTTACTGTTTCCATTACGTGGTAGTTTTATTACTGCATAGATACTTTCGTGGTTGTGTGCATTTGTATGATTTCGCCGCAGACAAAAAATGCCCGTTGAGATTTGCAAATGGACGTTACGCGTATCGTTAACATCTAGGCTGTCCATCAAGGGGTCGCGTAAAAAAATTGTTTTAAAATGGGGCCGCAGAACAAAAAGTTTGAGAAGCCCTTCAAGGTGACTGCATATGCATTTATAGAGCATTTTAAATCTCCCAACCTAAAACTCCTTATGAAAATAAAAAATCATCAATTGTGAACGTTCAGACAGCTTAAAACGAAATAAATTTTAATCCAAACTATTTATTTGCAAAGCTTCCCTGCCTTACTGTGTCTGTATTGTTAAGTGTACTTGCGTTGAGGTAAAAAAATAAAATTGTTGTTGTTGTTCCAATCTTTGGAATTCTTCACTTGCTGATGTTAAGCTCTATAAATTCTAAGATGCCGTTACAGACTTATTTTGAGGCCAGAAATCAAATCGCTGCAGTACTCTTTTTCTGCTGATCTCAATATTACCTCGGTATGTACGCCGCAGGTTGTCTTGTTCATAGGGTTTCAAACAAAGGCAAACGTTCACAACCCTGTTCTAGCGTAACTCTAAAACTAAAGCCCCTTTGTTTCCTACGTGTGGTCTTCACTACGCTTTATTTGTTGTTATGGTTATAGTACAAACACTTTAGGATGCGTTGTCTGACAACAATCTGAATCTGCCATTGTCAACTTCGAAAAGTTTTGCTACGGCTGTCTGCAGTGAACTTTTCATGTGCAGCTATATTCATAGATTTTTGTAACAGCGTAGTGTAATGACCACGCTCATTCCAATTGTTTTTGCTCATTTTCTTCTCAGACTCTTAACAGAGACAGTCTATACAGGTTTTATAATTTACGTTAGTGAGAATCAAAGGTGTAGGAGCAAGCAAATTTTTGGGGGTGCGAAGAAATTTTGCCCGGATTCTCCCGAACTTGCCCGAAAAATGACTTCCAAAAAAAAGCTCTTCATGTCTTTTTTCACGTCAATTCGGGCACCATTATTTTCAAATCAAAGCATGTTCGGCGCCATTTCCTCAGATTTTCAGTGAGTTTTAGAAGGTTCTCAGAGATTTTGCCCGGATTTTACAGGCTTTTATGGGATTTTTCCCGAATCTTCCCCAAATAAAATCTTTTGGGGGTGCGGTTGCACCCCCGCCTCCTACACCAGTAATGAGAATGATACTTCTTTGAGGTGACTGCACATGCATTTATCTTGTACTTTTTTCTTTGTAAGCAATCGCATCTTGGTATACATTCTTCATTGTCTTGGTATGTAGCACTGACGGTTCAACACAAAAACGACAAACGACCTTTTCAAGCCGCGGATTGCCGCTCACCGTCAAAACAGAAAAAGCAAGCAAAGCGTCTATGTCTACAGTATGTGGATAATAATTTTGTGGTACCAAGGACGGCGTTCTGCACCTCTCGAGTACTTTCGCAGATGTATACGCTAATTATGAACTAATCATCACGCCAGTTTTTGAAGCACAAGGCAATTCCCGACAATCGTTGTTGAAATGTAGTTTGTTAACTTTTGTAAAGACCCTGATATGTTTCTGCAGCTGCTGATGAAGCGGGAAGATGGGGCGATTACAGAAATTGCGACATGCCATTGGAAACTATTGAAGGGATGATGAAAAATCTTAGTCAGTACCAATTCGACTTCATACTTTTCACAGGTACTGAACATTCCTCAAACTCGTTGAGTATGTTTTCAGTTGGAACGCTATTTGAAAAATATTTTTTTGTAAATGTAGGAGACATTCCAGCTCATAACGTGTGGAATCAGTCAACAACAGATCAGACAGAAGCGATTGAAACGTGGACAAGCTTGTTTAAAACTCACTTTCCCGGTACTTTTGCGTTCGAAAATGTGCTTAACCTTTCGTAGGTTTTGAACTTTTTTGAAGTTGAAATTTAGTAGCATCTCAACGACAAAGGCAAGCGGCTGCTTCTCGAACAATGTCGTGGTGGCGTGATATTATCACCGACTCACCATAGGCCTTATTGAAATTAGTGCCCAACTCCCAGTGCAGATATTCCCAGCACTGATAAACTTTAGCTTTTGAAAACAGAACCTTCAATGTTACACATGACAAGCTATTGCAGCTTAAACTTACAATGAAGTTATGATACAAGTAAGCCTTAATTTAAAGTTTATCTTCCCCACATTCTTGCGATTCCAAGCGGCATCGCTCCCGTTTGTCCACCTCGACAAGACCCAACGCCTACGGAAGACAGTGGTTGCCAGTCAGAGGTGCGAGAAGCGTCCGTCGTAATGACAGAAAGTTGATTTATTTATTTCTCACCTACGGATTTTTCCTATACTTTGCAATGGATTATGGGCAAAAACACGGTTGTGTCAAGATAATTCGCGTAAACATTAACTATATTTCTTATTTACGAGCTTGTCGTAGTTTTCGATCGAATGAATTAGATATTGGTATTGTGTTTTGTGACGTAAAAATTGCTTTTCTGGACAATTCTGGCATAGTCTGAGCGTAGTATATATACGAGTGGCTTCGACATCATTCCTAGTAAATATTGTTCTGAGGTGCATCGATCGTGACGTAGAGGTGCACTGCCTTTCATACTGAGGTGAATTGTTCTTGTGAATGTGTTTCGTTCTTCTTCTTCATTGCATGAACCAATTCTTCCAATCCACTGCTAGGCCGCAATAGATCTCGGAGCAGGTGCTGAGCAGCCATTCAATTATCTCATCATCCAGAAACGTCAGAGAAAGAGTCCATCGAGAGGTGGATGCATTGGACATTGGAGGACAACATGGTCGACGGTCTCTTCTGCGCCACACTCACAAGCTGCAGAAGGGGCCATACTGTGTAAGCAGGGGGGATGCGTTCGACGACCGACACCGATGCGCAGGCGGTTAAGCCGGACCCATGCTGTTCTTGGCAGGGTCATTTCGGGAGGGTGGGTGCCGATGTCGGGGACGAAAGTACGGAGTCTCATTGTGTTCTCCAGCAACTCCGCATTCCATCGGTGATCCGCCCAGAGCGCCGCACTTCTGTGGGGGAGGATGGCAGGTGCCTTCATGTGGCCCTCCCTTTGCGGCATTTTATGCTAACTAAACCTGTCGCTACGAGAGCAACCACTGCTACCTGTAGTGGATGTTTTCGGCGTGGGCTGGGTAGGAAAACGCCCTTTTCAAGGCGCGGAAACGTCCCTGCTGCCGAAGATGACTGAACACCCAGCCTACTGCAGCTGCAGCTGAAAAGTTTAAAAAAGTAATTGCATATGGATATAATAACAGACGCTTTTATGATTTCTAATAGTCATCGTAACCCTTCATCATGTCGAAGAAAGGAGATGGAATGATGACTAAGTTCGTTTTGATTTCATGTGCATCGGAAAAACTGAGGATTTGCAAAAGCCTCATAGTCATGGGCGTCGGAAGGATTTTTTCCAGAGGGGGGCACTAAGGGATTTTTTCAAAACTTTCCAGGGGGTGCCAAAAGTGGTGAAATTTGTTTTTTGCCACTAAAAACTAAGAAAATCAACTTTTTTTGTTATATATTTCAAAATCCAGGGGAGGCGTTGGCCCACCTTCCCTCCCTTCCAACGCCCATGGTCAGGGCATGCTCTATGAAGTTGTTTTCTCCAACGCAAATTTGAAGCCATCTAAGCTGCAAGAACACTTCGAAAACCGACATGGTGGTACCAAGGGCTGATGTTGTGAGCCATGATGAAAAACATTTGCGGGTTAAAAGAGCCCGTTTTGATTCTCGAGCAACCCTTTTAAAATTAGTTTTTGCATCTGTTGACGAATGTTAATTTGTGTCATCCTTTCTTATCCAACTTTTTGTTTTTCTTTGCATGTTGAAAATCAAATTACCTTTCTAAACGATTGAAAGCTAAATTCTTGATTATAAATTGTAGGGGTGCGAGGGCAGAACAAATTTTTTTGGGTGGTGCGCGTAAAAAAGTTGGGAAGCCCTGGCGTAAGAGGTCAGTACAGCGCGATGTTTTGATTTTCTTACAGAATATATTGTTGCCGGTACTTAAAAGTTAGTCGGTTTAATATACTGTTTGACAAAGATATGCTAATACATGCAAATGTTTTATGCGTGAGCTGCAAATGTGTTTCCTGTGATGGACGCTTCGTTGCTGTTAGTGTTGTAACTGCAGGTTAATACGCTATAGGCTAATGTACTGAGAATGATAGCGTGCTAAGCTGGCCCACTTTCTTGAAAACTTCATGCTTAAATTGCAAAAATTTTGACAGAAATACACTGTTTCAGAGTGTGTTCATTTTGGTATTGTTAATTTGCTCTGCAGATTTGCACATGCTGAGCAACTGGACAGAAGCAGATGATCATACAGTGACAGTAACTTCTAGTGCCTGCTTCAACTAGGAAAGCTGACATAATCTGCACTACTGAATGTCAAAAGTGGACGAAGTGGAGCAGATATGACATAAGATTGTAGATCCACTTTTGCACAATTGATTGCACAGTAGTTGTGACATAGCCTCTATTACACTACAGCCAGTTACGCAACACAGGAAATGCACTTACCTCTATGTCCTACCTGTGTTAAGAATTTCGAAAAGAATTAGTGGCTGGCGAACGCCTTCACGTGACCAAATCTGGCCCTCTTTGCAAAAAGTTTGACACCCCTGGATTACGGTCACTTGAATTGCGAAGTCACGTTTCCATTTTGTCGTCTACGTAAAAGGGCGTCTCAGCATGAAGTTTGTCAGTTTCAACACAACGCTTTATGCTTTGAAAGTTGGTTTGATCATTCTATTTAAGGCTAGCAAAGTCCAAGAATTTTGCTCGTAGGCTTGAAGAAGAAACATTCCTTTGCAACGGCGTTTGTGCTCACCGCATATTCGTTAGTCAGCACATCCAAACAGAACGGGAAACGTTTTTAGATTTTGACCAGACGTATGCAGCAATCTAAAACCATGAAAGCCGTACGCCATGTGAAATGCACTCGAGCGCACTTGGGACAACCCTGCTGTTGACCAGCATAGCCTATACATAACCCTGCTTAAGCAAATCGTTGCTGATGAACGCTGATATTCGAAGTTTCTTTGACAAACGCCACCCATTAAAGGCTCACAAGCACAAAATATTTAAATCAGTGTTTCCCAATCTTTTTTTGGCTAGCGCCCCCTTTCTGACAAACAAATTTCTATCGCCCCCCTACCATGCCTAGCACACATATCAACACAATTTTTAATTTAGTAAATTAATTTAGTTTATTTAGTAAATTAACTCATTTAATTTAGTAAATTAACTTAATTTAGTAAATTAACTCATTTAGCAGTCGGAAACTGTTAGAGTTAATGATCTGGAAAGTGTTAGAGTCCATAAAGGGCTCGATTTCGTTTGAACAGCATTAAACTTGGACAAGAAGGTGAAGATTGCTGATTTGGCTTCAATGAGGTTAACACCATTCCCATGCAATTGCAAATTAACTTCATTGAACTTCGGTGAAGATATATCTGTGGACTGTAACAGCCACTAGCGTACGGAAATTGGGAGGACACTGTGCTACGCCCCCCTCAGACCCTAAAAATAAAAAAATGTATAAACAGTATTCGGCAGTGGCGTAACCAAGGGGGGGGACAAGGACCTCAACTTGAAATAAACTGACTTTGTTTTTTGGTCACTGATATACGCACTACGCAAATTTTTTTATGACTACCGTACGTTTCCTCTGCTTGATTTTCATTTTACGACTTCATTCTTTCACTGATAAACTTGCTTCACACGTGGCAGTTAAGTAACTTAACACAGGTAACAATGAACACCAGAAAAAAGCTTCGACTGGCGTGAGATTTGAGCTCACAAACTTCAACAAGCGTCTTTTATAAGCGATATATGTCTAAAACTTACAGCATCCAAGCACGCATGTAGGTTTGCTTCGTGAGCCTCAGACGACAAAAGTTCAGTTTTCTATCTCACCAGCTAATACGTCTCGTAAAAGCATTATACTAAAACTTGCTTCCAGAATGCACAAAAATGCATATATGTAGGTGTAATTTTGCAAAATTTTCCCGGGGGCATGCGCCCGGCCCCCCTAGAATGGTTGTGCCTTCGGCACTTCCCCTAAAGTTGATTTGTGACGTCACACGATTGTGACGAAACTTTATCCCCCCTCGGAAATTTTCTGCGTACGCCACTGGTGACAGCCAAGATACTGTATCAATTACACACTTTGGCAATTACCTTCTGTGTGCAGCAACAGGCGTACAAACTCTCTTCATCATTATCCGAGAGCACCACATTGCCTAAACTTAGCAGAACACTTCTAAACCCTTTGGTGTCCTTTGACCAATCAACCCATTAATACTCTGCCACATTTTCAGTAAATTTTGAGTTCGGAGCAGTGCAGGATTGAATTTAATCTGCATATTTTAAAAGTTTTTGAACGTAGCCGTGACGCTTGCGGTCGTCCGCTGGCTCTACCATCTCTCTCTCCCTGGATTTCCTTGGCGCTGCTCAAGCCAAAGTGCGTTCTGAAACACACTTCTGTTTTCCAGAATCTTTTCGATTCCCTTTAGGTAACTTATTCTTGTTGGTACCTAACACTATCTGTAAAAAATATAAATTGCCTTTCTACTTTCGAATTGAACTCGTACAAGGTTATTATTATATTTGCGATCATTAAACCACTCCATCCAAAATTAGCTCACGCTTTTGGTTACAGGCTGAGTCCATGTGCAAGAGTGCATTATCAAACCTGACCGGTGATAGTCTTTGTAACGAAACGTGCATTGTTTTAAGTAGCAGTTTACCCGTGCCAAGAAGTCAGCTGACGAGAATTCCAATCATAATTATTTAATTATAGAGGAGATCGGTTTTACTGTGCAGCATACCTTTAGTAATGGAAACTGCAGTTCATCAATTCATCTCCTAGCATTTCAGCCCTGTTTTGTTTCCAAAACTCTTAAGTTTTTATTTACAAATTACATGCATACATGCTTGTTGATCATACTGTTTTTTACGACATTTGGTCACTCAAAATTAGTAAGACATCAGAAATGTAATTATTAACTGGGTCTCCTATCGCCCCCCAACCGCCCATTTCTGCTTCACCGCCCCCTGGGGTTCTCACCGCCCACTTTGGAAATCACTGATCTAAATGAAGCAACCTTAAAAGTTTAAAAAATTGCTTAAACTTTTGCAGAAACTCCCGCTCTGATCCCAGTGGCGGGTTATTTACATCAGTAAATGGGATATAACTTTTCAATTTTAGGTAGAAAGAGGCAGAAAGATTGGAATCGCAAGAATGTGGGGAAGATTAAACGAAACTTTACTTATATGACCGTTTCAAGGACATTTTAAAGTCTGAATACACCAGCGGCACAGCATGTAAACCCAGAAAAAGTGTAGAGAGATGCGTTCTCATGCTGTGCTATGTTGCGACGAACCGCCGAAATTAATTTAATAGTCACCTATTACATTTGCTAGATATGTGTTTGTTTGCCGTTTCGAGCGAAAACAATTGTGTATGCGTGAACTTTAAACCAAGTGCAAACACTCATCATCGCTGTACCTGCAAACATTTTCAGATACACCAGTCTACGCTGCTGTTGGAAATCATGAAAGCTCTCCTGTCAACTCTTACCCACCGCGTTCAATTTACAACGAACCCGGTGCCGACATACAATGGCTTTACAGAACGTTGTACGACAGCTGGTCTCACTGGATTCCCACCGACGATCTAGATACAGTAATGATAGGCAAGTTTTTGGATATTATCAATACGCAAAGCTTATTTGAAAGCAGCAATGTGACAATCACAGTTTTCGCAAGAACCAACCTTAACTTAACACACCAGAACGTGGCCGATACCTTTCAAAAGTATTCGCATAGGCCTATTTATGTAGACACCATTGCTGGTAACTTACATATTGATCTCAGTTTTCCCAACAACTGTGGACAACTTGAAAACAAGAAAGCAAACGAAAAACCTATGGACGACCGGTGATATTTCAACAATAGCTAAGAGATATTTTGGCACATTGTAAACAGATCTTTCACAAATAGCGATCCACCACATTTTTACACAATTGTTTCAAGCCTCACCTTCTATCCAGACTGAAAGAGTGTTGACAGTCGGATATGGATAGTAAGAAAATTTTATATTGTTCTCTGCTTACTTAATTTTCATCAGGATATGTTTTCGTATACTCGATGCTACCTCTGTAAAAATTATTATCCATAAGCCAGTTTCCTTAAACTAATGATCACATTATGCGTGATGCCGGGATAACATTTCTAACTTGCGTATATAATATGGGTCAAAAATAAACTATGCCGTTCCATGTGATTAAACAATTGCCTGATAGACGTGCATTCGAATGTTTTCAGTTTCCAAGTAATTTCTGGCCTCCAGTGAGGCCCGCACAGGGGCGTCGGAGCAGTTTCAGGACAAGAAAAGCATCATAAAATTTGGGGGCATTTGCCGTAATGAGAAAAGTGGCTGTAATGGTTGTAGCAGTTTGTTGGAGATATTAGTCTCCCACGTTTTAGCGTAGGGTTTATTTTTAATTTTTCTCTCGTTTAACCCTTGGCAAATATCAAAAACAAAATTTTCCTCTAACAATTTTTACTTTTTTCACTTCTACAAATGCACACACCGAGTCAAGAAATAAAAAAGTTCTGGAATAAGGAACTAGCATCAGGTATTTCCAGCATTGCAATCTCAGTGGATTTAGGTTTGAACATGAACAATGCCACACACACGCACTACTGAAGTAAAACCGGTAAACCCCTCGGTTAAAAAACAAAAGGCAAAAAGTGAACATCACGCATAAACTTGAATCATATTCTAGTGCCTGACTTCCATTTTCTAATATTTGAAAAAACATACCTCATACGTTTAGTCTACTACAAATCATGAATAAGTAAGTTCACGCCATTGGGAGGCCGAGTTTCCCCGGCTAAAACTCTACGTTTTATTGCATGGCAGATTGTTACACAGAAATTTTTTTCCCAAGACTCTGAGCTTTAAATATTCCGTGCAGAAGCGCATGAATATTTGGAATTGTTGCTTTCTTATGCTCTGCACAATTTCGAGCTTGAAAAAACAAAATATAAACCGTTCCAATTTTTGGTGGTGCATGAAACCTTGCAGTAAAGTTGCATGAAATCGAAATCGATGCAGCTAACAAGCATCAACTGCCTTGATGTAAAAAGACATTTTTCGTCACGGCCGCCCAATTCCGCGACATTCTCAAGTAGTTAATCTCCATTCTTCAAAATGAACCTGCTCTGGAAATTGTTGCAGGAATTTTTTTTCTGACAAACATGACTTAACGTGTGAGCTTCACTAAATCAACAGTTAGTTCCTGTCTATAAAATTAACTGTTGCTATGTTTGAAGGTGGATTTTACACGACGATGATAAGGCCCGGCCTTAGAGTGGTGTCCTTGAATACAAATTATTGTAGCGATGATTCGTGGTGGTTACTGGTTGGCGACAACTCAGTCGATCCCGAGAAACAGTTGGCGTGGTTTGCTGACGTCATGCAGCAGGTAGCGCATTGTGTTGAAACTGCCAGTTAGTTTATGGTTCGAAGAACTTTTCGCAAAAAATGCTCACATTGCAAAAATTCAAAATGACGTTTTTGGCTCCAACTACAATTATTCAAAAGCTTGCAAGCTGTTACTGGGACTGAATGATGCTTCGGCAAAAAGTTCTTAATGCGTAAAGTCTAAACTGTTTTCATTTTTGTGTTTAGGCTGAAGACCAAAACGAAAAGGTTTTCATCATTACACACAGGCCGACTACTGGTTGTATGTCGGCATGGAGTTGGAATTACTATAACATTGCGAACAGATATCAAAATTCAATTATAGCGCAGTTCTTTGGACACTATCATACGGTAAGATCAGGATGTTCATTTACATTGTGATTTAACACGTGATCGATTGACCGACACGGTTGTCACCTGCAGAATTTCCGTTTTGCAGTTGCCACCTAGGTTGGTTGCCACGGAGGACAAGTTGTTACCATTTAAACACAAACAGCCTCCAGGGCCATTGTAGCCCGTTAAAGTGCCACTGGGATGGCTGCCACCCTGGCAACTGACACTCGGAAAATTGCTGCCCAAACAACTGCGAAATTGGGACACTACCACCTCGACAACCTTGGCTAACTTAGATTATACACTACCCACAGAACTTCCTCTAGCTCAGCTAATTTTTAGGAATTGAAAAGCACAATGCGTGGGAAATAGATGATTGCTGCAAGAACTGCTCAGTTTGTAAAACACAATCAAAGCGTGTAAAACGCAATCAAAGTTGTCTGATCAACGTCAGAAGTATAACTGTTTGCAAAGAGTTGTGTTCTACTCCGCGATTGTTTTTCAGCTTTTGCTCTTATGCTAATGCCAACTGATCTGTGACAGCAGTTTATCAGGCTGAAACTAAGAGTTTCGTGTTTTCAGATCAGAAAGTTTGTAGTTAGAAAGTAATATGATTTGGGCGATAAATTTTAACTAAAAATTGCCACTGATTTACTCATTGCTAGCTCTTATCGAAAAAGCACGTTTAGAACCGCACAAAGAAAAAAGCTGTTTTTACAGATCAATCGAGCCCCAAGCATTTGTTGCTTGCTAGCAAAACTGTCTTCCAACTTATTTCCTGGATTCTTCCGCTGTGGCTTTTTTGTCCTGAGTGTTTCGACCTGTCATGTTCTGATAGAAAAATATACTTGGCCTATAGCCGTTGGCAACCCTTTCTTTAAATCAGCTGTTTGTTTTGTAGTTTGGTACCATGGCTTTCTAAACAAAGAATGATGGAGGCAATTCTATCAAGCGTTAGTGATTTCTAGACTGCTCTGTTTGGTGTGTAAGGTTCGTCACGGGTCTGATGGTGATTCTGGTGTGAATTGTCAACTTTGCATCAGTGAAACATTCAGTTTGGAAGGACCCCATAATAATTGTGCGACAGTTTCATTTTAGTCAACTTTTATTTATTTCGTTGTCTATGGAAAGAGATCCTTTCTCAGCAAAGATTCAGACGCTTTAAGATGTTACAGAGTATATATTTCGCCTACGCATCATCAGCTCTTATTCAAATGGAATGTTTATTTATGTCTTGTTCTAAACTGCTTATTTATGTAATGTTTATTTATGTCTTGTTCTAAACTGCTTATTTATGTAATGTTTATTTATGTCTTGTTCTAAACTTATTAATGTCTTGTTCTAATTTGGTTATTTCATGTCTTGTTCTAAACTGCAATAATTTACTGGTCATTGAGTTCAATAAATGGCTTTGTTTTAACGAAGCTTACAACATTTAGTTGAATTGTTCAGTTTTCCATGGTTTAGAAATATATTGGAAGATATTCCTGAACACTAGTTAAGAACCAGCCAACTACGGACTTACCACGTAAAGTTTCAGCAAGCAGCTGTGTCCTCAATTCTGTATAAGCGATATACAGGCAGGGGCGGATTCAGGGGGGAGGGCGATTGGGGCAACCCCCCCCTGAAACCTACGAAAGTAACTTTATTCATCATAATTTGATACAACATGGAAAACAGCATTTGCGACGAAAGGCCAATCTGCTGTCCATTGTTTTTTCACAGGAGTGTTATGAAGTATACTTCATCTCTCTAACAGTAGTGAAATCGCACTGAGACTTGGCTACCAAATATTATTGAAATCGACCCCCCAACCTTACTGGATGGATCCGCCCCTGTACAGGTTAGACCAGGGTTCTCAAATACACGGCCCACGGGCCACATGTGGCCCGCGAGGCTTTTTGTGCGGTCCGCGAGGTGCGATACTTTTCGGCAATTTTCAATTAATTAACATAGAAGTTATTTCGTTCATTCACCGATGTTTAAAAGTGCTCGGCCAGCGAATGAACAAGTTTCTTTGAAACAAAGGCACAGAGACGGCTAGAAATTAATTAATCATCACTCACGATACCTTTCGCAAGAATTAAGATGCAAAAGCTGTAGGAAGTATAGGTTCAGGTACAGCCATTTTTGCGTCAGCGTCATAATGCGACCCTCGGTTACTTTATAAGACCTCATTTGGCCCTCAGTGCAATTTGAGTGAGACCCTGGGTTAGACAAAACAATCATCGAAAGCCGTCGAAAAGAACGAAGAATGACGTTATAAATAAACGTTTTGGAAAAAAAGTGCTTTGATACAACACTGCTTTGACCTATAAATCATATAACATTTGGAAAGCGACAAGACAGATAATGGGAATCTCTTTACATTGAATATGAGTGACCCACGTTGAACAAAAAAAATTGGATCTGCTCTGCGACATTTATATCTTTATATTGCAAATGCATGTGTGCCTTAGCGTTGTTGCCAACTATCGCTTAAATCGCACTATTTGTTTAGAATTCCATCTTTCAATCAACGCCTACTGTTTTGCGTTCTTATCTTTAGGCTGCCACTTGGGTTGCACAGGTTTCTTGATGCTATGTGTCTTGCATGTACTAGCCATTCTCGCTTTTGCCCTGGCAAAGACCGCTGTGGTTCAAATGTCGAAACGTTGGCTCGTTTTTATTGGTTTTCAACAGTAGCTGAGTTTGAAACAAAGTATATGAACTAATTTGTCAAGCAAAATCACAGAAGAGTATCCCTAAAACTGTTCTCTACCTACAAGGCGACACTATAAGTCCAAAAAATTTTAAAATATCAGTCCTACGTAACAAAGCTCAGTACTAACATGATTCCGGATGAAAGATAGTTTGCCATACACCAATTCGGTTAAAGCTTTGATAAGAAATACCGTATTTTAGGTTATGCGGGGTGGTTTGCGTTATGCAGAAGCCTATCAATTGTTTGAGTTGTGCGTTGATTTGTCATGCCTTGCCTAATACGTTTAATAAAATATTGTTTAGGTGACAACTAATTAACTTTGGAAAATTTGTCAACCTTCTCAACAAGACACACAATCCGATTTTACAATGGCCTATACGTTGTAATAAGCGCCGAATTTCTGCAACGCGTGACATTATGCACGAAATGTCAGAATTGTTCTTTGCGTTACCTTCAGGCGGTTGCCAAGCAACAAAACCTATATAAACGCAAGACCTGGCTGTGTTAGAATAAATTATCTAGTTCTGCTTGGTTTAGCTTACCTTGGACACAGATGGCAGAGGCATTAGTTTTAGAAACATGTGCTTTGAAGTTTACAATAAAGTTACACGATTAAAGTCGCAACCAGCTGATATTTTCGGGAGGGGGAAAAGAATTGCAACTTGTTGTTTTACCTAACAACTTCAACAACTAAAAATTTTTTGGCGCTTTCAAAATGTTTTTTTTTTTATTTCGGTCAGGGAAACTGCCCGGTTTCCTCCCCTGGTTGCGGACCTGTATACGATCATGTAGTTATGGAATTCCTTTTTGGTCGAACAAATATTGTTTTTTTGCTGCATTTTTTACTTTCACCAGTGACTCTACCTTCGTAAACAACTTGCTTGACAATTATAGTTAAGAAATCTATTAAAGATCCTGCAAAGTTACAAAATTGCCCTCGGAAACATATTTCTTTCTGCATTCTGCAAGAGTGGTTTGCAAGTTATAATCTATAATTTAAAAATGATTTGCGTGAGAAATAGAAAATATTGCCGTTGCTATTTTTTTGCAAAGCGGTCACTGGAAACAGATTCAATAAATATTGTATAGTGTTGTATTAGCTGTTTTCTACGGTAGCATTGATATTTATATTAATGCTATCCGTATATACCTGCATTGCGTTGTATGTTCTTTTCGTTAGGACGACGTACAACTTTACTATGATGTAAATGAACCATCACGAGCAGCAGTTGTTGGCTTGGTGGGTCCTGGATACACGACTTACTCGTACTTGAATGCCGGATACCGGATTTACACTATGGATGGCAACTACAACGGTTCCACTCATGCTTTGTTGGATGCTGAGTCGTACGTTTTGAATATCACAGGTAGACCGAACTGTGAAAATCTGAAAAAAATTTCTAAACACTGCAATACGGTGATTTTTTGTGCCACACCTGCTGCTAATATTCTGCCTCTGCAACCATAGCTGTACTGACCTGGGGTTGTTCCGGCAGAACATTATTGATCTTGCTTTAGTTTATCTTTGAAACTACCACAAATGAGGTTGTATTGACAGAACTGGTATACCTCTGCTCAATTAGTTTTTCAGAAAAGGGCAGTTACGTTTTCGGTGTTTTTACTATCTGGCTTCTTTTCATGTGGTTTCATGTAACTACCTTTGCAATTTACAAGTACATGACTAAACTGCTTTCTTCATATGCTACACAAATGCTCGCGTTTGTAGCAGTAACGCTTTATTAATTCAACTTCCTCGTACGACTATTACAATTGCTTTTAGCATATTCTATAAGACCATGGTTGGTCAACCTGCGGCTCTTCGAACCTTTGCATGCGGCCCTTTGAGCTTTCCGAAAAGTTATGTATTTGTTCTTTATATTTATTTCTATTGCAAAGCATAGAAATAGTGTAAAACGGTGCTGTGGTAGCTAGCGTGCCGTGCAGTATTACTTTTGCAAGTGGTTTCAAAAAGAATTATGAGGCCAAACAAGCGTAGATTGCTAATAAATTCGTGTTTTTAGATTTTTGTGTTGCGGCTTCTTGTAAGTTGGGTCTTACAATATGCGGCTCATACATGAAGCAGGTTTGGCCACTCCTGCTATAGACTTATCACAAACACTCTCATAGGCGGATCCAGGGGTCTTAGTGGGCTGAAGCCCATCTAAATGTTTGTCAGACGCGTTTTTTGATCGATGGTTCCCGACACAGAAACGTCCATTAGGGTGATTTTTTGGATAGCCTTTAAATAAACCATTTCTTGCACAAGGGTAGGGACAAAAATATTAAATGCAAAGTTTTTTTTGCTGAATTTGGGCAGTCCGAATGTACTTAATTAACTATAAATGAAACTTCTAATAAGCAACTTTTTTATACAAAAATATGGTGGCAGTGTTACATAAACCGCACGTAAATATTTGAATATTTAACTTCTTTTTTATTTGGGTAAGATTGGGTTTCTTGTGGACAAAAGTTAATAAATAGCAGACTGTGAACAGCAGTTAAGTAGACTATACAATTTTTTTCCTACAAGTTTGTATGAATGAGTGCAGCTCATTTTATTAGTTAAACGAAAACATCAAAATTACGCTACAACGAACTAACATTGCTGTTAATTACAGGTTAGAGCGCTCAGTCACAGCATAAATTCCATAACAGCAAACTTAACCGTAAAACTTAGACTACATGTCAGGTAGGCTAAAAATGAAGCGCGCTAAGTTAGCTGTAGGGTATGCTAAAAATGACTACTGAATACTGATTAGCACCAAACCTGCCAGCAACAATTTTAGGACAAAAGTTCAGCTCGGCACGAAATCAGATGCTTTTCTATCGACCCAGGTTCTGCTGTCTCTAATAAAAATTTTTTCAACTTGCTGTACAGTATTTCTAAAATTGCGTTACCGCGATATAGTCGAGTTTCGTACAAAAAATCGAATGGATGGGGAGAAGTTGGTCATTGACTCGCTGCAAACTATAAACTTTCATTTTTCCCGCTGTGACGTGGAAAACATTGTCTGATCGTTTTCAATGCCCTTGTGTTGCAATAAACACCTTCCAGGAAAAATTCCATTTATTGCTTTGAGGTTTTTGGGATGTTTGTCTCTACGTGTACCGAGTGGCGTAGCCAGCCCACAATATCGGGGCGGGCAAATCTTTTGCTTTTCAGCGAGCAAAATAATTTTGTTTTCGACACCGCGTCTCTTAACACAAAATGACAAGAAACGCAAAAAAAGTTTGGGAAAACAACCCCTTTGCCGGTTTGCCTGCGTCTATGCGCGTACCCCAACCATTTTTTTCTAGTAGGGAGAGTTGTGCTTGTTTTCGAAAAAGGTACCTTTTTTCGATCTTAAAGGTATTTTCTATTATCAAATTGCTTAATTTGATAATCAATAGCATTTTATTTTAAGTAGTTTGTGATTGATAGTTTGCCACTGATTCGCGGGTATTTTTGCAAACAAATTTCGCCATTTTGGTTAGACAATCGTGATGTGTAATAAAAATCAGCAACTTTTCAGAAAATCAACAGATTTTCAAGTCCGAACGTCATAAACTTCTATTCCATCACAGCTGTAATTTTCGAACACATTACGGCATGGGTATTGTACCGAGTACCAACAAATGTTACTAGGAGCATTTCGTTTTTTCGTGTATAATTTGTGTCATTTTCATGCCTGCCCCACGCGTTTTTGCGGCGCGGACCAATGCAGCAGCTTAGCCAGCCCAAAATTTGGAAGGGCCCACATTTTTTATTTTAGGCTAACCACAGTATTTTGCTTGGGATATCGCCTCTCAAAGCACAAAATGACCAAATATTCTAAAAATTTGAGTGGGGCCATGGCCCCTTGGGCCCCACCTGGATAGGCCTATGGACCAGTGTTTGTTTTGGTAAAAATATTTTTTTTCGACAATCAACAATTTTCTCTTTTAAGGTTAGATGAGTTTGAGAATATTTTCTGAATTGTTGTGAAGGTCGCGTCTGCTCCGGAAACGTCCCAGTGAGCCTGGGTAATGGTGAGAATGCGATTTTACCAAAATGTCTGGGGTTATTTACCGTGTTGATTGAAAAAAGTTACCTGAGCAAAAAAGTTACCAAAAAAGTTACCTGAGCAGAAGTTAGGTTTTCACCGCTGTGCACTGTGCAGTCAATACACATCCGGATTAATTTGTCCCTTGATCTCCCTCCCCCTAAAAATCCTGGATCCGCCTGTGCACTCTGTTATACTCAAGCCTGCGCAATCACGTCAGTAATTTTGTGCAACTTGTCTTTGTGCAGATGCCAATTTATCCAATGAACCAAGGTGGGTCATGGAATATTCAACAGCAAAAGAGTATGGCATGAAAAACCTTTCTCCAGATGAATGGCAGAAACTGTTGGATCGGTAACTACTTCAATTTGTCCGGATGTGTCATCAAACATATAGAGCACTTTATGAAATCAGTTACTTCTCTTACACTGAATGTTGCAAAGGCAATAAGAATTTCTGCAGATATCCTGCGCTGCGCATTTTATGACGTTAATAATAAAGTGCTGTTTGCACAGTTGTTACCTGTTGAAAAACAACTGCTTTGGTCACAGATTCCAAGAAGACGATGAACTTTTCCAAAAATACTATCGTTACATCAGCAAAAGCAAAGACACATCATTCTGTGATTCATCGTGCAAGCAATCTGCGTTTTGTGATATCAAGAGGCACAGACCAGGAGATCCTTTTGAATGTTAACCCAGTTTGAAATCAAAGGAACAAATATAGCCGTAACTGAAATTGCGATACTATACAATTGCTGTCTTTATGGATTTCCAGCAAAGTAATTGCTTGCCTTGCTACTTTAATTTATTTCATTACAACATGCGGTGCCCACAATGTTGTTAAACCTGTGGCATTGGTAATAAAAAACAGACACTGATCAACAGCACTTCTCTTTATGTTTTGAATGGATATGCAGTGCTTTGTATATTTTGCATTATCAATGCCTTGATGCTAACCTTCATCCACTATCACCGTATGGACCCAACACGGTTCTAAGCAGGCCCGTAGCCAGATCTTAAGGTTTGGGGGGAACAAAATGCACTTTTAGGGGGCGAGATTTTTCTTTTTATTATATGTTTTAACAAACAATTTTCTGGGCGCAGCACATTTTGGAGGGACGCAAAAAATCAGGGGGTATTGCTCCCGAATGCCCCTCCGTGGCTACCCACCTGGTTCTAACCACCATAGCTTGAGACTATAAATGTAGCTGCGCTGGGAATATGGCTGGCCCACTCTACCAAACTATACAAACAACAAGCGGGTTTTTTGTAGACATGTATTGGGTTGTAAAATTTAGCAGGTGTTGCCGAAACTTTCCCTTCTTCACCATAAAAGTTTACATTAACTTGTTTGTACTCGTATTGACAGGAGACTCTCAGTATAATTGTTCTGCGATATTACAGGTGTGCACCTGTATGCAAGACGTGCTATAATGTCTTTGATCTAAATTCGTTGTTTTAAGTGAAATTTTCTGAAAATTAGAAAAAGGATCTGCTACAGAATAACTTCAATGGAAATTACGCGGCGTGACCTACATGACAGCGAAAAATCATTCTGTAGATGTAGCAGGCTGTAAGCATAGGTCTAACCAGGAGGCTGCGCACTAATTTTCTTGAAATTTGTTTGTCGCCTTATTAACTGTATTGTAACATTGCAGTTCGAAATTAAAAGTTGGTGTTGTTGCGAATGCTGCCAAATGTAGCCTCCAGATCTTTCAGAAAATGATTACACAATCAAGCTTAACTCATTTATGCATTTATTTGCTAATCTTAGAATCAACCTCCATATTACATGGGTTAGTACTGGTGCACGAGAAATATGAAGAACACTTACGCACTTATCAGTACAGAGGAAGAGTGCGAATAAGCGTTTACACACACGTAGTTGTGAGAAACATGGATCTGTAAAAATGCTTTGGCGATCACAGTGTTTGTACAAATTTTGGCAAAAGTTTTCAACAACTGCCAACTCGGAAATACTTTGTACCTCAACAGTGGCGTATCTACAAAGTGGCGCCCATGGCAAAGTTCAAATGCGCACCCTTTCTAATAGTTTGAACCTTAGGTATGGTCACAATTTTTACGAAAGATAACCATGTTGAAAACAAATGTTTCAAAACGGTAAATATTTGCGCTTATTTTTGCTTTAAACTTTTTTTTGTTAATTTCTGTATTAAGAATCTGACTGCTGTGCAAATGACTGCTGTTGAGGTCCTACTACAGATTAACAAATTACTTAAACTGCTACGGCTCACTCCGACTTTACGTAACTTCTTCGATAGCCACTAGCGTCCGATATAATAATTAGGCCGAATACAATGTCACGGTTCAGAGGCTGAGGTAGAGAACATTAGTTTGTCCTCGAAAAATCAGCAGTTAGTGTCGTTCGTGCCAGTGGAGCAAAAATCTTAACTCGTGAAAGAGATTTGCTGGTCTTGTTTAGAGTTAGTCTCTGTCCAAACTTGGCTTTCTGTTCAGTGTCCAAGACCTTGTGAAACATAGGCGTAGCCAGGGGGGCCAAAGGGGCCATGCCCCCCATATTTCTAGCATAACGTTTTGTGCTTCGAGACGCGGTGTCCCAAAGCAACTACTGTTGCATGCTCGTTTAAATTCAAAATATTTGATCCAAAAAAAATTTAGCTGGCTACGCTACTGTTGTGAAAAGGTTCTGACTATGAAAAACTAAAATGTACGTGCGACAATTTAGGAACTGTGTACAGGGACGGATTCACGCATAGACCAAATAGGCCATGGCCTAGGACCCCGTGTATGTTGCGGCTCAGCGCAACTCTTTCCTGTAATTACTCATTAATAACTTAAAATTTGCGAGAGTGCGCAGAGGCACAACTTCACAATTTACTTTGAAGTGAGTGAAAATGCAAACGTCAAGAATCTTATTAGTACAGAAACAACAATATTGTTTGTTAAGCAATACAAGAATGACAATACTACTTTTCATCTGAGTTCTGCAGTGGCTGTCGTCCTTGCGTTAAAATTTGATGTTACGGGCGTTCTAAATTGCGAAAAACTTATTGATAACTTCGCTTGCCTGAGGGCATGAAAAAAAAACTTTGTGATAGATTGTCACTGTTGGATATGTTGGTGGCAAATATTTGGTATCTGTTGATGCAGATACTTATATATTTGCCTCATCTTCATGGATATATAATTGCTTGTGTTAGTGAGTGCTACCTGTGGCAACGGTTTTAAATGTGCTTTACGGAAAGGCTTTTAGATTAGAGCAATGTTATTATTTATTTATTTATTTAACAACAATCTTGCTACAGGCGGTAGCCTGACTGGTGCAATCTTGTCGTGTCACGTCGAGCTTTGATAATATAACAACGCAAAAAGAATTTAAAAAAAATGGAAGCACAAAAACAAACTGCATTGCTAGCATCTCGGACAGCACTTCAGGAACGCATCAACAGTATTGAATACAGACTTGAAACGAGGTCGACGCATCAGGTACATCATATAGATATAATGACAATTGCAACAGATCGGCACCAACAAAAAACAATACAACAGGAAAGCACGAATCTCCCTTCAGTGGTGTACAAGGTCGCGCGGATGTTATCAAAATCTATTACAAGACTTGAGAAAATCATCCACGGCGCAAAACACAGCAACCGAGATATGTGATGGCTCGTCATCAGGCAAGCCAAATAAGAAAATGCGCAGCAACTAAACGTTATTCAGACAATCAAAGAACTCAGGTGATTTGTTGTCAATTACAATATTACAGACCCTATTGAAGAGGATCGCTCGTGCGGCATCATGAAAATTACAGTAAAAGAAAAGTTGAATCTCAGTTTTGATGTCACCGCAAACGCAAGTACGATACGATTTTTTATTGATATTCAATGGACTGTGGGCGAGGCGAAGCATACAACGGACAGATGTTAAGTGAGGATTAACTCCCAAAAGGTGGTGAGTATTTTGTTTTGCAACATGGTAGTAGGACTTTAAACGATTCATGAAATTTTGGTGACTTGGAGAAGATTTAATTTCGAGTGGGAGGGAATTCCATAAGCTACAGGCCTTTCGGAGAAAAAAGTTAAATGGCAGTGATTTTTTTAAAAGTGGAAGGTTGTGGCGCAAAGTGTAGGGAACCAATTCACCGAACGATCTAATAATATTCAAACGCAAAAAGGCAGGGTACCAAACGAAAAATTATTTTAGAAACATAGCGGAGTATATATATTTTTCTGCGATGGATTAAGGTTTTGACGTTTAGATCAAGTAGAACATCTGAAGAGGATGTAGTTTTTAAACAGCCTAATATGTTTTAGCGGCGGAGAGTTGGGCCTTATCCAGCAGATGTTTGTCGCTATCGGAGCAATTGTCATAAATAATGCTTCCATAGTCAAAAATCGGTGATATATTTGTTTTGTAGATAGTAAGGAGAGAGTGGCGAGGTAATGAATTTGAAAACGAGCAAAGACGATTTATTTTGGTCATTACTTTCTGATGAAGGTGGAGAATGTGAGTATGCCACGTGAGATTGTGATGAAAGATTAAACCCAAATGTTTGTGTGTATCGGTTTCTGAAAGATGAATATTATTAAAAAATAATGGGGGATGGATATTCCTTTGGTTAGATATTGTCGTAACAGCAGTTTTAGAAGGATTGAAGTTAATATTCCAAACTTTTGACCAGTTGTATAACGTGGAAAGATCTTGGGAAAGTACCCTGTGTAAGTGAATAGGACATTTGGCTGAATAATATATAGTGGTGTCATCTGCGAAAAGAGAAATAGATGCATTAATATTTTTAGCAATGTCGTTAACATACATCAGAAATAACAGAGGGCCTAAAACGGATCCTTGAGGAACGCCACAACTAGTGTATTTGAGGTCTGAGATGGTCCCGTTGATGAGAACGACTTGAGAACGTTGAGAGAGGGATAAGAGGATAAAAGATTTAACAAAAGGCCATCTATACCAAGTTGTTGAATTTTAAAGAGCAAACATGTATGATCAACGCGATCAAAAGCTTTGGATATATCAAGAAATACTATTCTAGAGGAGAGATTTGAGTCATAAGCTTGGTACAAATTGTTGCAAGTACTTAGCAAAGAATTAAGAGTTGAGTGTTTTTTCCGAAATCCAGAGTTGTTTGGAATCAATAATTTGTGGTGTTCTAGGTAGTTGTAAATATGTTTGTGTAGAAGGTTCTCAAAGACTATTGAGAGAGAAGGTAACAAAGAAATTGGACGATAGTTTTGGACTTCAGTTTGAGAACCTGTTTTAAGAAGAGATATTACAGTTGCAGTCTTCCAAACTGTGGGATATTCTTCAGAGGAGAAAAAAATTGAAGAGAAGGCTGAAGGCAGTAGCGAGTGATTGACTACTAATTTTAAGAATCCGATTAAGCAGGTTATCAAATCCCTTGCATTTATTAGGATTCAGGCTATTTAAGACCTGAAAAATTTCGAAAGGTTCAATAACAGGAGATAGTAGTCGCTGATCGGTAAGATAGTCCGAAGATGGTAAGTTTTGGTAATCGTTATTTGGAGAATTTGAAATGGAAGTGAAGTATTCATTGAAAAGATTGCATTTAATACGATCATGTATAGGCCTTCCATTCACATTTAGTGGGTAACTATGTTTTCTGCTAGGCTTCCATTTTTGATTTAAAAGCTTCCAATAATTGAGATCAGAGGTTGTGACAACATTTAGTTTGCTCATGAACCGCTCGTTATATTTTTGTTTCGCCAGTTTTATTTTGCGTTGAACTAGGTTTCTGGTTTTATTATTTAGAAGTTTGTGGTTTATGTTTTTGGTTTTAAGCCAGCGTTTGTAATAGCGAGATCTTTTTCGAATTAGAGCAATGTTGTAGCCAGACATTTTTATTGGAGTGATAAAAACACGGACAGCTCGCTTTGATCATGAATTTAAAGAAACATGCATACAGTGACGTCATTTTGCTACAGTGGCCCACGTGTCCCCGTTGGCTACCCCTGTCTTACAGCATACCTTGTTGTTCTGTACAGGTTATTTTTTACAGCAAAAGTAGAGATTTGCAAAATTTCGTAATTTAATTTATCAGTGATGGGCTTCAGTTGTCGAAGTTGTTGTAGCATTAAATCATTTAGTCGCTTCTGAAATACTAGATCTGTAGCCTTTGCAGCACAGTGGTCTCTAGTAGTTAGGCATTTGTCAATTACGCTGTTTCTGGAATATATGAGCCTTAGTAGGCAAATTTGTAGCGTGTTTGATGCGGATCCTATTTTTCTTGTTTCCAACTAGATTGCCAGTATAGCCTATAGAGCTTGCTTGTTGAAGTTCTAGATGTTAGTTAAATCAATTAAAACAGTTTATCGTGAGTTTTACTTGGATAAACGTGCCTTCATTGGGCTCACTTCATATGGTTATATGAAGCCTGAGGGTGTTGCGAAAATGCTTTGTTGTGCAAAACGTGTCTTCGTGCTATTCACCATCTGCCTATAGCAGGGGTGGGCAATTAATTTGGCTTAGGGGTCACTTTTGGAGGGCCGTTTCTAGCGGAGGGCCGTCGTTCTAAGGGAAATAAAAGAAAGTCTCTGACAAGTTAGCCTCAGCACTAAGCTGAAGGAAATTTCACATTTAAGGATTTTTTCTGAATACTCTCGCAAGCCACTGAAAACGATGTGGCGGGCCGCTAATTGCCCACCCCTGGCCTATAACATAGAAAATTAAAAACTATATTTTGTACTGTTTGGAAACCCTGTGTCCACTGAATGGATTATGCTCGTTTGTTCGATGAAAAAGGCTATGTGGTTACTATAAAAATGGAGTTTACGTGCAGCTAATCAGATCAACAATTAGACGATGCTTTCGACGGCGGTAACATGGTCCCGCAGGAAAATGTATATATCCGAAAAATAAACCTGCATAAAAGCTAGAAACCACAGAAATTTAAAAAAGAGAACTTCTGTACTACAAAAAAAACTGTAAATTCCAAGAAAAGAGCGCATTGACATTTGCTGTTGAGAGGAATGTAGCAAACGCTCTAATTTCTGTTGTAGATTTAAGGCAATCGTAGAACCAAAGTCGGCACCACAAAAGATAAAATTTTGAGCGTATAATACATGGAAGAGGGGGATATTTTCACGTTTTTAAGACAAGCGACCAAATGGGTAACACCAGCATGGGGCCCCAAAAACTACAATGACCTAGGGCCCTGCGCTCCCTAAATCCGTCCCTGGATGCACCTTTGCAGTTTATATATGCACGGGGCGCAAAATAGAAGTTCAAGAAACTGTACATAAAGATTTTATTTTTTGCCAAGCAATTTTTGCGCCCCCGTCAAAGTGGCGCCCATAGCACGTGCCATGCCTGCCATACCCTAGATAAGCCACTGTACGTCAAAAAAGCTAGGTCATTTTTGCGATAGGTCACGAAAAAGCTTCGGGATGCCAGAGTCGTTTATATTTTAGTGAACAAGCTTGTGCTTCTCAGGTTTGGTTACCAAGAGCTAAAATATCCTTAAGCTAATAAATTTCTATAGCCTTTTTACTTCCGATTTCGACGAGAGATAACAGCCAAAAAAAGTCCAGCTTGTGTATGCAGCAATTAGACTTATGCGTATGTGTTGTAAGAAAGTTTGAAACACTAAAAATGAAATTCATCAACTTAAATCACATATCCTTGTTTTGAAACGGTTTGTACTCATATACCTTCTTCACCCCTATGAAAAGTCTTATTGCGCCTTTGGCTATAAGTAGTATTTCGAAAAGATTTTGCAATGGTGTTCATTTCAGAACTTGGGTTTCACTTATGCGTAATATAAAAGTTGCTATGCAGAGGTAGAAACAGCATGTGCAAATGACATATGGAACACCGTGTGTTGAAATCATCATGTGGAAGACAAAGATTTTACTTCTCAAAGTTACTCGTTGGGAACAACAATCTACATTATCTATGCATAAATTCACATATCTGCGGAGAAAATGTGTGCTTCTTCTTATCTTGAGCACTTTTGGGTCTAGGGATCTTTACCCGCAGTTCACTTTGTTATCCTTAGGTACAGTTTATGAAAATTTTACCAGTTTATGTCCCTACGTCACGAAAATCGTTTGTGTCATTGCCGCGGCAACTAAATGTTTTACAGCAAGGCCTTAAGAAAAGTAAACTTGCTGTGATCCAGCTATTTTGCAAGATTTGTTCTGCGCTGTTAAAAAATTGCAATACTAAATTGATAGAAGATTGCATCTGATGATAAAAGGTATCTCGCTTCTTTTTCCTGAGAGCTTTGTGATCTACTAAAATCAATAAATCTTTTTTCACTGAGTAACGCCAAAAGCACCGTAAAGATGCACTATGCAAGCTGGTTTGAAAATTGTATTACAAGTCTGACATGCATTCGCACTAAAATCGCACTGTCACAGACAGAAAGAGCTAGGACATTGCGAAATTATTTGCATAATGTTGAAATCAGATTTTGAACACCTAGTTTAGCTTCCTCCAATCGCAAATTCTGACTACACTACTGCCTGGGGTAGGCCCTACACTTGGCCTATATGTATATCTTACACATCCTTTGAAACTGACAATATAAGCTTTGCTCGGAGCAAGAACAATAGAAAAAGTAAGGAAGTCCGAAAGTCATTTTTGTAAACCTATTCTGTGAGGTGACCATCAACCACCCCTGCAGTTTGTCTTAATGTACCCTGCGATCGAAAAGTTGGTAAGTACCATAAGAATGGATCTTCAACCGTACAGTGATGTTTGTGCAACATTTTTTCAAACAATAAATAAACATATAAGTGTTTGTCCCAGTTTGAGTACAAAGGATGTAAAAATTGAATATGCGCTAATTAAGGCAATGAAGCCAAAGCATAGGAGTAAAGCGCAAGTTTGTAAAGTGTCTGACTTTTGGGCAAAACCATCTGTTTTGGGAGTCAAAAAGTAATAATACCGGATTAAAATCAAAGAGTATTGATTTTTTTACCTTCAAATAGCGGGGCGCTAATCATAAACTGCTGGTTGAGCGGTTGGTGTCCTGTAAAAATACATAAAAAAATAAAACAAGGTACATTACAAAAAATTTGCATTGTGAAAAGTATTGATTATGATGTTCCTACAGTTCCCTCGATAATTCATTATTTTACATGTCATTTGATGTCTACTGTAGCATATGCCCTCTGCAAAAACGAGGTTAAGTACTTGTCAATTGTCCTGATCAAGGCACGCTGTCTGACTGGATGAAAGTTCGGCGTTGTTTTGAAGATCCCAAAAATTTAATTTATGCCTATGTGCTCGTTTTGCAAAGCTTATACAACGTCAGATATTTCTGAACTCTAGCGGATACAATAAACAACACGTGTAAGAAGTGGGCCACACAAACTATTGAGGATATAGAAAAATGCTCTACAAAACGCAGCAAGATAAGGCATCTAATCTCAAAACCTTGGAACTAAAATATATTTTTGAGTGCAAAACTGTGATCAAAATGAAATTTTTCATACTTCATGCTATATCTTAAATATTGTAGTTCTAAGTGTTAAAGAATAATTGGGAGATAAATACCGGTTTCGGCGAGTGCTTGTTTTTATTTCTGATGGGATAGTGGTACTCTCTTCCAGTTCACTAGCCTGGCGGTTGAGCCAGTGACTTTTGAACGAAGACTATTAGCCTTGTCAGCAAAATCTCATATAGACCAAATATGCGCTGGGCTTGACGAAGAATGAATAAAAACAGATTAGACAAATCTGCATGCATCTTAGATGATGTCCTTCATCTGGTTGAGACGGTAGACTTCAAAAACATATACGACTGAGGAGGTTTATTAGTGGTTTGTTCAGTAACCACGTCATCAAAAACGTTGATTCTACTTTAAAAAGTATGACTTGACTTCGTTGTGGATATCAGTCATTTCTCGGAAAGTTTCTCAAGTTAAAATCATGGTAATGGTTTATTGTTCCATATGACTCAGCTAATAAACAGAAGCAATACAAAAAGCCATCGCACACTAAGTAAACCAACTGTCAGTGAACATTAGAGCAAATAAAAATACAATGGCGTAGTAGCTGATCAATGTAAACAAAGAATGGCACTGTGTCATCAGGAATGGTGAAGGACCACGACGGTCATTTCGTCAACCAACCTCATTCATCACTTTTTGAAAAGTGTTGAAAAACAACAGTTGGAGATCAAAGAAGCAAAGTTAGGAAAACAAACAAACACAGAACATGGTGAAGTAAATTTACAGGTGAAAGTGCATGCCTGTGTACATAGATGAGTGGATCGAATTTTATTGAAAGAATTTGTTGTGGTTAAAAATGTTGTTAAACAAAATACAAAAATAAAAAAGAAATAAAATTAACAAAAACTGATGAATTAGGTACAAAAGAAAAACAGAGCAAAAAAACAGAAAAAAAATGGAGTGTGATTTCATGCCGAAAAGAATGGGATGTGTACAGGAAAGAAAACAGACAAAAAAGTAAATATACATAAAAAATTTACAAAATATTAGAGCTCACAGTATTTTCTTACGGATAAGTGAAAGGTTGTTAGTGTTCATAATTATGTATCTTTTTCATGTAGGAGGTGTTTCTTAAGTTTCCATTTAAAGGTACAAGTTGTTGCAGATTTAATGCAGTCTGGTACTGAAGACCACACTTTTGGCCCAACAAATGTAAAGGAACGTTTTCCTGAGGAAGACTTAACTCTAGGTAAAAACAGGTTGTTAGAAGTTGCTATTCTTGTGGAACAAGAATGAATGGAGCTGAGTGGAATACAATAGTCATCACAGTGGTTCCAAAGCAGTTTTTTTGTACTAAGCATGTATGAATTTGCCTACTGATGAAGTACACAATTTGGGAAGGGATAATATGTTTAGGTGATGGAAAGGTTCTTCTAGAGATGCCGTGTTAGTTGGTTTTATTAGTTTTGTAGCTTTATTTTGGAGTTTAATGAGAGGCTGAATGGTTGCGTTTGAAGCAGGTCCCGATTGAGGATTGAGTAATTAAGGTAGGGGTCGATTAATGAGTTATAGACAACTTTCAATACTAACTGTGAAGTGTTTAATAGGGAAAAAACTCCACAAGCTCTTGATAGTTGAGTTTTCACCTGTTGTATATGACGTTTCCACTTTAGCTTATTGTCAAGAAGAACACCTAAGTATTTCAGGTTATCTTTGGGGAAAATGCTATGCTTATTTATATTAATTCAAATGAAATAGGATTGTGTTTTTGAGAATTTAATAGCATGAACTTGGTTTTATTTAGTAAAGAGAAAGCTTGTTGGCTCTTAGCCAGTGGACAATTTCACATAGCTGAAGGTTGACAGTAGTCTGAAGAACATTAACAGGAGTTTGACATATAATTTACCAATTTAATTAACGACAATCTTTCTTCAGGCGGTAACCTGACTGGTGCAATCTTGTCGTGTGACGTCGAGCTTTCAAAATACAGCGCATGAAAAACTAAAAACTAAACGGAAATGCAAAAACGAATACACCGTATTGCTAGCATCTAACACAGCACTTCAGGAACGCATCAACAGTATTGAATACAGCAGTATCTGAAACGGAGGTCGACGCACCAGGCACATCATGTAGATATAATTGCAGATGATCGGCATCAACAAAACATACAACAGAAAAGCACGAATCTCCCATGAATGATGCACAAGGTCGCGCAGATGTTGTCAAAATTTATTACAAGATTTAAGAAAATCATCCACGGCGCAAAACACAGCATCCGAGATATGTGATGGCTCATCATCAGGCAGGCGAAACAAGAATATAAGCAACAACTCAACGTTATTCAGACAATCAAAGAGCTCAGACGATTTGTTGTCAATTACAACATTACAGACCCTATTGGAAAGGATCGCTCGTGCGGCATCATGAAATTTACAGTAAAAGAAAAGGTGAATCTCAGTTTCGATATCACCCCAAACGCAAGTACAATAAGATTTTGAAACATGAAGATTAATATCATCAGCAAATAAAGTAGTATGAAACGAGGAAGCTTTTGTCATATCATAAATGCAGATAAGAAAAAGCAAAGGCGAAATGACACTACTCTCAGCAAAAATGTTACCTATTTGCTCAGATCTAGGGTGATATACGAGAATTGGTAAATTCCTAAACAGTTCAGTAGAATCAAGAAATAACCAAATAACTGAGTTCGAATATGGTCTCCACGAAGTTACTATGCATTTCTTACGCTTTACTGCACCAACTAATCCCGTGACAGGCGTGGAAAGGTAAATAATGCCCGAACAAAGCAAATACATCGATCAGGTTATTTGTTGGTTTTATCCTTGCACATCTTATTAGCATGCAATTGCCTTCTTGCTTATCGAGCAGTCTTGTTTTCAGGCAAGCTTTGGTCAAGTATACATGTTGTTCGGTAACAACTGAGTTGGTAACAGTAGGAGGCTGTCAAACATTGTTTTAAAAATGTGCTGTGCCAAAAGTTGTAGTAGCGTTTTGTTAAAATTAATTGTATCAGCGTTATGTTAAAATTGTGAGTGCAAATTGCAGAACAAAGTTTGGTTAAAAGCAATATTTTGGTAAGATACGTGCAGACATGGTGCTTCGTATTGTAATAAAGTTCGACCTATGCATGAAAGCAATCAGTGCATTGACCACAACTGCATCCTGTTCATAAGACTTAGCCTATACAAGATTACGTGTTCTTTTATATAAAGCTACAAGATCTAAAATTTAACAATGCCTTGCTTGTCCACAGCAGCGTTATTGCCCAAAACTAGATTTCGAATAATCTGGGCAGTAGGAGAGCTTCATTAGCTTTAAAATAAAATGACGCCGTTTTTTTTCTTGAAATTTGCTACTGTCCTTCTTTGCTGCATCTTTGTCGCTGTCAGCTCAACAACTATTACAAAATTGAAGCCGGAAAGGAAGCAGAGATTTAAGGATGGTGTTGAAAAAACGGAGTTTGACGTACTCTTGACACTTAATGATAAGACAAAGGAGGGTCGAGGTGGAAATCTGCAGACCTTCGAAAGGCAAGATTCGGTTTTGCTAAGGTGAGAAAAACTGCATTTCATTCACACGCTTGCTGACTGCAAAACATTATTACCTGCAAAAGATTCGAAAGAGTAAAGAGTAAAAAAACTTTGAAAGAAGATTACTATGAATCCTTGCCGATAATGCTTCTATAAGCTCGTAACAAGTTGCTTCTTTGTCGGATGCACAAAAATTTCAAACTATACGTTTTTCTTTTTAGAGGTGTCTGGATATCATTGCGTGGAAAAGTTACAAGCGTGGCTGGTAAATCATACTTTGCAACCTAGTGTCAAGCGAAATTTCTGACCTAGTCAGGAATTTCGTGTGACATTTCAAGAGAAATTTCTGATTTCTGCGAAAGTTCTGACCTATCTTGTATGTCTGTTATTTCCCTTCTCAGAGTAAAGAAATAAATTTGACCAGGAATTTTTTTATGTCTGTTGCGAGAACAAAACCTTTTGGTTTGACGTCAGATAGTCCACAATAAGTCACAGTTTGGGAACAACTAATCACTGAAAAATATTTTACTTCGTCTTAGACGTCAATTGTTTTTCGTATTCTAGCTTTGACCATAATCCTAAACGCTAACCTTAACCCTAAATCTTCACCCTAAACCCTAATAATCAGTTATTAGATATTTGATATATCAGTGAACACCCACAGCTTACGAAATGCATGGCCTGGAATACCATTCTGCGCATGCGCAGATAGCGTGAAGTCAGTGATGTCGTAAGTCAGAAATTTCGCTTGACGCCGGGCTTTGTTGGTTTCGTCCGCAACTTGCATTGCTTGCTAACAGCAAATTTTCACCTCCATGCGTTCAAAATTATGTGAAGCGTATTTGTTTTTTAACAGAAAAATTGGGCGCCTGTTGCTGCGAAAGATCTTGAACCAGGGAGACATTTTATCTGATGTGAAAAAGCAAAAACTCGAGAGCTTGATCACTGGTGACCAACTCACATGCGATTTGTGTCAGATAGGAATCGGTGCCATTCAAGCCGTTCTGAGCAACAACCCTGGAGAAGATCTGATATCCGATATTGCAGTTGGCGTTTGTGTGGCGGTAAGAAATTTGATTTCGATGTCGTGGAAGTAAAATCTTAAGAACCATACTTAACTTTTGCAGATTATATAAACCCAGTTTCTACAGGAAAGTTAACAAGCCTTGTTTTTCTATAAAAGAACTGAACGGATAAGAAACGTGATTTGCAAGGGTTCTACAAACTCTCATTGGATTTATTCTATTTTCTCATTGTCATATGAGGTTCGTAATATTTATCGGGAGAATTGGTCCCACTTTTCTGAGTCTCGGTCTTGAACTCTTCGTCTCGAAACCTGGAATGCTGTGTCAACATGGCTAGGTAAAGCTCCAGCCGTACAACCTGTTAGCTGTTAGACCTGCATTCTCGGTGAAGGAAAAGCAAAAATACGTGACAAAAACACTCGAATCAAGAGGTCGCAAGTGTATTTGACCTTTTTTTAGACATTCGTGTGAGTTTTGCGAGAGTTAATAAAAATCATGGACAAGGGCCAGATACATTGTTCCGGCAGTACGCCTCACGTCGGGTTTCAATTTCCAACAGGGATGCAGGAGATCACGGCGGGGGCAATGCCCACTACTATACTTTTAGCTTGAAACCATGGAGAACATGTAAAAGCAACAATCATTCCTAACAAATATGCTCTTCGGCGTTGAATACGTCAGGTGGTTTACCGTTTTAAGGTTGACATTGCAGTAAAACAACGTGGCAATGTTTTGAAACGTAACAAGCTCATTTCCACAAAAAATAGATAAACGTCTCATTTACCTGTTCATTAGCACCATTAAACTTTTATAAGGCGTTAATATCATTTAACAGAAGTTTTTGCACAGGGAACTAAACTGTTCATCACGGCGGCAAGCCACAAAATGTCAACACAATGCTAAATACTGCTTAATACGTTCAAATATTTTATGTTTATATTTAATTTTAATTTAATTTAATTTACAGGGTGTTTCACAATTATTGAAACAAAGCGATTGGGCACAAATCCAGGATTTTAAATGATACCACAATGATGATTACATTTATTGAAAGGTGAAAAGATAACATTTTATAATCTGCAACTGTTTGTCCTCAAATCAGAAATAA
>Ga0210059_1001312_pt1 | contig 37016 bp, 23 predicted proteins | sample Ectturendosymbi2_FD_188042 | JGI IMG/M metagenome (GOLD analysis project Ga0210059, IMG submission 188042) | Ecteinascidia turbinata endosymbiont from Florida, USA - Sample 2 (SPAdes) (version 2) | ecosystem: Host-associated > Tunicates > Ascidians > Unclassified | place: Key West, Florida... | reverse complement strand
ACGAGCTGACAACTGACAACGTCTTAAAAATGCTCGCAATTCACATGAGGTTCAGATGCAACATTCCTGTTGTGGTGATGGGAGAGACTGGATGCGGAAAAACAAGAATGGTCGAGTTCATGAGCAAGCTCAAAGCGGGAAAGCAAAAACAAATTCCAAAGCCTGCTCACAATCAGCATCCACAAAGCGACGCGGCGCGCAACATGATGATAGTGAAAGTGCACGGTGGCATCACAGTCCGCCATATACAGCAGCACATGAGAAGAGCTGTCGAGTTGGCGACGACCAACCAGCGTGAACATGGGATTGACACCATTCTTTTTCTGGATGAAGCCAACACTACAGAAGCGGTGTACGCGATCAAAGAATTTGTTTGTGACGGAAGCATTCACGGAAAGAGCGTTGAGGAGTGCGGCTTGAGGATTGTGGCAGCCTGCAATCCGTACAGAAAGCACAGCCAGGAAGCGATTGACAGCATGGAAGCAGCTGGACTGGGATTTCGAGTTAAAACTGATGACACAGTTGACAAGCTCGGCGAGATTCCAATGCGTTGCTTGGTTTACAGAGTGATCGCTCTTCCTCCAAGCATGCAACCGTTGGTCTGGGATTTCGGTCAACTGCAAAACCACGCAGAAAGAAAATATATTGAACAAATGATTCAGCGTCTCGGTGAAGAACGCCTTGTACCCTTGCAGCAAGATTTGAATATGATAGTTGATGTGCTGGCCCGTTCGCAAGCATACATGCGAAGCAAAAGAAACGAGTGTCATTTCGTGAGTTTAAGAGATGTGGAGCGATGCCTTGTCAGCTTTAAGTGGTTTCGCAGCCATGCTTCATGGCTTTTCCCGGAAGTAGATGAAGAGAAAAACAGTGAAGATGGTGAAGAAACTGAGCTTGTCCCAATTGTCCGGTGTTTGATTCATGCTGTCGGAATGTGTTATCACGTGACTCTTGGTTGTCGTGAAGACTACAGACAAATGGTTAGTGACGTCCTGTCCGGATATGGTCAGAACGTAACTGATGATGAAGTCTTGGATGAAATTGTTGCCTGCCAATCGGTGTTTTTGAAACATATTGACCTGGATGATGACGTAGCTCGAAACGAGGCACTACGTGAAAATGTTTTCATGATGATTATGTGCACTGAGATGAGGATTCCGTTGTTCTTGATTGGAAAGCCTGGCAGTTCCAAGTCTTTGGCGAAGACCGTGGTTACTGCCGCTATGCAGGGGCTCAGTTCTGCTAATCCAGTGTTCAAACGGCTCAAACAAATTCAGGTTTTGTCGTTTCAATGCAGCCCTGTGTCTGACGCTATGGGAATTGAAGGGGTATTTCGCCAGTGCTTAAAGCTGCAAGAAACGCAAGACACTGAGAAGTTTGTCGCTGTCGCCGTTTTAGATGAAGTTGGCCTCGCTGAAGATTCTCCTAAAATGCCACTCAAGGTCCTGCATCCTCTTCTAGAAAGCGGAACGACTGATGGAAGTACAGGTTCGGCATCGGACTTGATAACAAAAGAAAAGGATACCCAAAAGCGGGTTGGCTTTGTTGGGATTTCAAACTGGGCACTAGACCCCGCCAAAATGAACAGAGGAGTGTTCGTTCACCGTGGCGCGCCAACAAAAGAAGATTTAAAGCTTACTGCCAGGGGAATATTTACTTCGGACGAGAAAGGCTCTTTTGAGGAGGTGGCCAGGGTTGTGGATGCTGTGACAGAGTCGTATTGGAAGATATATGACCAACAAGAGAAGCAGCAGGAAGAAGCTGCAGACGACGAACTTCCGGTGACAGAGTTTTTTGGTTTGCGAGATTATTACGGTTTGCTGAAAATGATCTTCTCGATCGTATGTGAAAAAGTTGAGACTTTGAGTGCGTATCACGTCGCGTATGCCGTTTTGAGAAACTTCAGTGGAAGTCAGAAAAACTACATAGACGTGTTTTGGAACAATCTGGAAACTGTTTACCCTGGAATATCACAGCATTGTGTTTCTCTGGAACAGATGGTGAAGGACAACCTGGAGTTTGCTGATAAATCGGAAAGTCGTTATGTTCTCCTCATGTCAAACCATTTTGCTGCTTTTGACCTCCTCAGTCAAATTGTTGATACATCAGGTTTTCAAGTCATTTTCGGTTCGAGTTTTCCTCAAGACAACAATTACACTGAAGTTTGTCGAAACATCAACCGCATCAAGATGTGCATGGAATCCGGTCAAACTGTTGTTTTGCTCAATCTCAGAGACTTGTATGAATCGCTCTATGACGCACTGAACCAGCACTACGTCACCTTTGCTGGTCAACGATATGTCGATCTTGGGCTGGGAGGTCACAGAGTGAAATGTCGAGTAGCGGAAAACTTTCGCTTGATTGTGATTGAAGATATGGATGTTGTGTACAACGAGTTTCCGATTCCGCTCATCAACAGATTGGAGAAACACATATTTACCACGTCAAGCATACTCAACTCCTTCCAAAAAGCCTTTGCAGTGCGACTGCAAGAGTGGGCCGCCATGTTTTCTGACATAAAGCTTATGCACCACCAGCGGAACAATTTGAAGACTTTTTCTGTTCACGACGCCTTCGTCGGCTACACCAACGACACAGCTGCATCGGCTGTAATCGCAGCATCGTGCGAGAGAGACGTGTTTGGAAGTGCTCAACATAAGTTGCTGCTTACTGCTACCATGGACAGCTTGTTCAGACTTCGAAAGTCAAAGATTCCCAAAGAAGCTGAAAGGTGGCAGGAAATGTACAGGAACCAGCAGTGCCATGACAACCTGCTGATGCTTTTGGCAGACCTCATCAAAAACCCTACTGATTTGTCTTCGCCGCAAATTCTTGACATCGTAACTTTTTCTCAGATCCTTTCAGAGAGCGACCGACAAAAACTGGAGCAAGCTTTGGAACTGCCGAAGCGTTCGATCATGTTGTTAACACTTCAGCAATTTCAAACGGCAAGCGAATATGCAGAAAAAGTGAATGCGTTTTTGTCGCAAGCGAATGGCGTTGATACTCTGGAAGATTCGTTATCGGACAAACATCTCCCGCCATTTTACGCTCTGCTCATACAGTGTCCACAGGCTCACGGGTCGGCCAATCTCACAGCGTGTGCTAAATACACCGTGCAGAACCTTTTGCGGTCGAAGGTTGAAGGATCGTTTAGTGGCAACTGTCGTCTGATGATTGCATTCTTGCATACATTGGAAAGAGATTTGGGAGTCGGCAATCAAATGAAAAGCTTTTTCAGTTCTCGGTCATCACTCGTGTACGTGGACGAGCTCCGTATCTTATCTGATTACATTGCGATTCCAACCAAGCTGTGGAAGATGAGTTTGCTGGAAATCTTTCAGGGAGGTTTTCGCTTCCTGGAATCTGGGCAAGAACGTCATGTTTATGGAAGCACGTTGGAAGGTTCTGAAAATCCGTTGGATTTGAAGCGCTTGATCAACAACTGCGTAACAACGGCCATTGTTAAACTGCGCACTGATGCAGAAACACGAACTTCGTCACGAATTGGAAAGCTTGTTTCGTTGTTCTCCAACCAGGATATTGTTTCTAGGCAATTCATTCACGGTATCGCAAAGCACGTAAGGAACATAATAGAACAGAGAGAAAATGAAACAGTATCTTCCAACTCGTGGATGGTGGATGAAGCTTCTTCACACACTTCATTGAACGAAGGTGGAAGTTTGACCAAAACATTGTGGCTTTACCTTAAAAAGCTGACGTCAACTACTCTCGCTTACGTCATCAGCAAGGTGGACCCTGACAAAAACTTGGACTTGTTGTGGGCCCCTGATGACAGCAACATCACAGTGCATTTGAAGAAGATTTGGTTGATGTTGTTTGATTCAAACGAGCTGTGTCAGTTTAAATGGAGGGACATATCCAGCACTCCCGACGAGTTTGTAGTGATGAGAAAAGAAGGTTTCAACGCCCAATTCCCTTTCAGTCGGAAGATCATTGACATTTTCGACAAACACTGGGATGCATTTCAGCATGCTGATCAAGCGAAACAAATGGTCATGTTTCACAAACGAATCGAAACCACGAGGCTGAACAACGTTCTCAGAGACACGGAATCATCTTGCACAGTGGAAGTACTGAAATGTTTCATACATGACTTGATCCATTTGCGATACCAAGCCGGCAGCGGAGAACCTCTGGAAATCCAGCTTGTCCAAAACGTGTTGTTTGAAATTTTCAAAACAAAGCAGATGGCTTTGGAACACAGCGCCGAGAGCGTCAGCAATCTTATTGCTTGCGTTTTTGTTTTGTCCAAGACCGAGTACAAGTTTTTGAGACAGATTGCTCAAATTTCACACGTACTGCCCAGCATCATCACAGAAAGCAATGTCACTGCATGGAGCAAAGGACAAGAAGGAAATACAAAAGTTATTACGCAGTTTTTGATGTTTCGTGTTGCTTTGGAGCATATCAAAGCCTTGTCAGACGCAATGAAAATCAGTGAGGAATATCGTCACTGGACGAATGTGATTGGTCAGTTGAGATCGACAGCTCACGCCATCATGCTTCAACAACAAGGCATCGAGCACGAGAAAGTGTGGAGGGCACTCGAGTTTGCTGACTTGTTTTTAGATCAGCTAATACCTCAAGGACTGCCCCCTGAGCTGTACAACAACTATGTTGATCTGTTGATCCCTTTGTCTCGGCGCTTATGGAAAGGCGCGTCAAAGAAAGAAGGCTTGAGAACAGAGAAGTTTCTTAACATCGTCGTGAAAGTCTTGTCTGGCTGCAGCAAAGACGTGAGGTTGAAGCATTTGCTGAACTGGAGGGAACTGTCTTGCAAGCTGTGCAGGAAGCTGAAGGTTGTAGAACCCATTGTTTTGCCATGCGAACATTACATGTGTTTGGCGTGCTGGGAAAATTCTGTGGCACCTGGCACTAGACAGTGCCCCATATGCCGCGAAGAGATTTCTGACGACTTTGAAATTACGCCATCTCAACTTACTGCGCAACAAGCGGAAGAAGTGGAAACGTTCCGAGCAAACTGCACGAGCTTTTTTCTAGAGTTTCTGTCAACTTTGTGCTTTCCTGCTCCTGGAACAGACGCGTCGGACTTGCGAGTTGATGCAAATATCACCGAAGCTCTTCACAAATTGGTAATTGTCGAAAAATCCACAAAAGAACTGTCACCACTGGAAACATCCTCATTCGATGACACACCGACTGTTCGTTCGTTTATTCTTCAATTGCTCTTGCGCTACAACCAAGATAAGATCGAAGCTGATTTGGAAAAACATTTCACTCGATTCGGTTCAGTACTGAAGGACACGCACGAGCTGATGATGATCTACATCCAGTGCATTGAAGACGCACTGCAAAACAAATCAATGGAACCCGACAAACTGCTGTCCTTGCTTGGTGAACAGATCCGCCTCAGGGATCGATCCGCTGCATTAAGCCAAGTTCCGCAGCTGAACCTTGCGGCCAACTTACGTTTCGCAGTTGAATACATCTCAAGGTGCATTTTCGCAGACATGACTGAAAACAAGCGGAAACACGAGCAGTTCATTGTTGAAGCAGTTGGCCTGCTTCAAGATGTGAACCACTGTAAACAGTATTTCGTTAAATTTTTTTGTCGCCGGTTCGGCATCAGTTACTTTCCAGAGTTGCTGCTGAACGACCAAGCCCGCTTACTCGTACCACACACTCTTCAACCCCAAGATGATGACAGCTCCGATGAAGCGCCAGATTCGCTCTTAGTAGCTGGTGAAACATATGCGTCAGCCAAGCGCGTTGTGGAAGCGGTGAAAAGTGATGAAAGTATCGAACAAGCTGTTAATGTTTTGCTTGACATTGCCAAGCAATCGCCGAACTCGTGTGCACAGGTGTTGCTTGCGGCGTTTTCTTTCGTGCATAGCAGCCATGGAAACAGCGCTGGTGAACTGATTACCATGCTTGAGAAACGACTGAAGGAAGTTCAGAACACAGAGCTAGTTCTACGAATGTTCAGCGCATTCAAGTCACAAGATCCTCCACTTCCCAGAGTGTCTCCTTTGGTTCAAAAAGCAGTACATACTTTGGCGGCAGAAGTTTGCTTCACTGTTTCCACGAGCAAAGATTGTCTGATGACGGAAATGACGAAGATGTTGCTGGATCCTTCATTGTTTGATCGCCAATTCTTGCCGACTATGCCGCAGTCCATCTACTTTGACGATGAAGTCAAGTCCATAGTCGGCGGCTGGGTAGAGCATCATTCTAACGGTCCGCCAAAAGAATACTTGTGTCCGAACGGACACCCGTACTACATCGGTGATTGTACTAACCCAGTCCAGGTGAATTTTCCTTGCCCTGATTGTAAAGCACCGATTGGAGCAAACCAGAAGGGAGTACTCCATGTCGGTAATCGAGCTGGTAAATTAGATGAGCAAAGCCAAGCCGGGTACAAGCTTCGATCATTACAAGCTGCTGCACCTCCGGCCGTTGTTCCTGAACGTGAATGCAACCGCACCAGCGTCTGTGTGCTGCGCTTTATCCTTCATGCTGCAATGATTGCTGCACCTAAAACTGGAATTCCCATTCGCAGGTATTAAGCTTGCAGTGTTGTGGTTATGGCGTTACCCAATTTGGTCTTCAAAATAAGCGGAGTCATTGTGTTGTTTTTTGTTGCGATTGTTACGACAGTGTTCGTTCTTTGCGTTAGGTCTGTACCTCATTCTGCTTCAGTATTTTCACATAAATACTTTCGCAGTCTCTCCCATGACGCGAGCTCTGCCGAAGCCTATGAGTTATTGGCAAGTCGACTGCACGAAAACTTGCAACAGCTTGCAACTTGCGTGGGCAAGAGCATAGATGACTGCATATTGCTGATGCACCAGTTGCTGAAGTACATCCGTGAGAACGAGGTGATGCCCGTTTTCGCTGCATCTTTCAAACTGTGCCAGTAGCAAACGTGTGTTTCGCTTACTCCTCTTTGTATATATGTAGAATCATGATTGCGACACAGCGGTCAACCTGCAATCCATGAAAGGGCGTAAACTGTGGGAATCGCAATTTCAACGTCGTTTCATCATTCCTGTTTTATCGGAAACTGACCAAAAGATTGGCGAAGCTCGGACGACAATCCTGAAGATGAAACAGAAAAATAAACTTGAAAGGTAAAAACTCTAACCAACAGTTTCCGCCGTTTGTGAGTGCGATGGTAACTACGGCGTGTGCTGAATGTTGTTGGAAATAAAAAGGAACGCCCTATTTTTGTAAATTCTCTGCACCAGTTTTCACTTTTCGCTGAAATGCGTCTTTGGAACATTCGGGAATCTCAGAAAATTGTTAACGGTGTCATCTGCACCCAAAAGAAGAAAGAAGCAATATCAACTTAGCTCAAAGTTGACATCTTCAATTTCTTGATGTGTAAAAATTTATAGCGCACCTTTACTTAGATCTGAAAAGTTGTGGTTGTTGCGGAAGTCGCAGACGTTAAATGTAATGTCTCCTGAAAGCGTCTGACGTAAATTGCAGGAATTTTCGCTGTATGCCTCTCGGTTTTTTTCGCTGAGACTTTCCGGTCATTTTTTCCATAAGAAATGCAAGATTTGTTGGAGAATGGACAATTCCGCATCGCCCAAAATGCTCTTCGTCTTTTGTATGTGCTTCCATCGTCCTAAATTGTTCTGTATTGGATTTGACCGCAATTGTTCGGTATGCTCAAAAGCAGCCGTGCTTTATGGGTGGTGCGAAAATATTTTACTGTCCTTGTTGACACTCTTAAGATGTGATTTCTGAATTTCGAGTAACCGTAAACGACATAGTTGTGCATTCTGAGTAGTAGTTGCCAATGGCACTAGTTAGTAACAGAAGGTGCTTCAAATAACAAGAATTACCAGATCTGTGAACATGATTTAGCAATGCTTGGTACAGAAATGAGCTGGTTTTGACGATCTTTAGTTCAGTTTATTTATTTACTAGTAATTTTCATCGAGAAAAACTAAATGCTTGTTGTCCTACACCTTACAGCGGTGAAACATCAAACATGGGATTGGGCATGGCGCAATGTAATCGTGGAACAACACGGAATCATCTGCTAGAGACAGAAGTTTGGTAGCTGATATTTACAACTGTTGGACAAAAACGCTAAAACTGTGGTTATAGCTGAATCTACTAAATGTAAAATCTTGTCTAAACGCATGAGACTGCTAGTTGGGCTATACCTCGTTTACTCTGTAGATTGCTTATCGAACTACGTGTCACCGGCTTTATTATCTGTTTCCAATGCAACCAGATACGTCTCGTTAAAACATAACGTCTTCTGGATCTCACTCATTGAAAAAGGGATATTAATTACCTTCATTCTGGTATCCTTAAAGCTTTTTTGCTTTTTCTTCCCGTACTGGTTTTGATATCTCCTTGGTTTTTAGTTCTGCGGCCTCAGTGGTTAGTTGTAGTTTTCCTACGTTAGACAGCCTGCTTTTTAAAAAATGGCGTAGAATTACTTTAAATAAATTGTTTACCATTCTATTTCTCAAGTGAAAATATGGGTGGTGGAATATTTCTTGGCTGCATTTCAGGAAAACGTACTAAACAATGACATTAGGTTTTTCCTGTGGGTCAAATTATGTTTCAGATCAATTTGCACGCGGAAATGTATGTATTTTGAAAATCTCGAACTTTTGAAGTTTCAGCATTTATGTTGTGGAGATCATTTCCACAGAATATCAAAAATGAATCTAACCGGATTAAAAATCGCGTGCGTTTCCCTGGCAACAACTCACCGTTTTTGCTTTTGTGCTGTTGTGAAATAACAATCGCTTATCGCCCCACTACCATTCGCAGGGTCGTTTTCGAATTCACCGACGAGCAGCGAAATGTCAACGAAGCTGGCGAAACAAGCATAGTTCACTGGAATGATCCTAGTTTATGGAAATACCAGATAAACATTTCGGTTGACCATCTTCGCCAAAGGCTTGAAGGCATTGTGACCAACGAAGATGGTATGATGCTCACAAGCAATAATTCTACAGGATAGAAGTGTTCATCACGGTTTATTGCTCCGCTTGTATTGCGCAGACGAAGGTGCGACCTTGAAACTGATATTGAACAAAAGCAATCTGTGTCTTGTGTTTCATCTTCAAAAAGTTTTGAAAACGCAACGGTTGCTGCAACAGAGGTAACGCTAACTAACCTGAGTAAGGCACCTAGCGCTTAATTTACTACGTAAAGTATTGTATACGTTTTATGAAGGGACGTTTTTTGAAATCACGTGAAAAAGTAAGAATTTGAAAAACAACATTTGTATTGTTGTGGTGGACCAATTTATTTTTTTTTTGTAAGCAGTTGGATTTTTTTCTTATTGACATTGTTCGACGAGACATGAAAAGTAGGTTTAAAAACAGATTTAAAAAAAAAAGGTTTGTTAGTTAAAATAGCAAATATTGTTGCATTAATAATTTGAATGCCAATCTTGCACCCAACGAAGCAATAAATGATCTTCCATTGAGCAGTATTGACTAAGTTTACTGATTGCAATTATATCTGAGGAGTCAAGCGCGCTTCGACCATTTCAATTATTTTCCATCTTTTGAAACCTTTTTTGTGCCAAAACTTTTTTTTAAAGTGGCTGACCCACTAAATTACAGAAATTATGAATTAAAACTGAGCGAAAAGTGCGCTAAGATGAAGGACAAGCGTTTTTGGTAGTGATAAAGGTAGACTGTCATTGGACTATTGTATGACGTCAAAATCGCAATTCCATTCCGCGGATTGCCACTCAGAACGAGACTGGACAGGCCGCAAATACCGTTTTTCAGGTCTTCGTTGTGGCGCGACTGGGAATCGAACCCGAACCCGGTCTACTAGTTTACTGTACTCGACCCACTTTAGTATCATTTATCCGGGTAATTGTGGCATGCTGTTAAGTGGATTGAATTTGCTGTATAAGACATTGATTTTCTCGAAGATTCTTCAAAGACGAATGCATTTTCAAAGTGAAATTTTTGTATTTGTTTTGTAATGAATGGATCTCACACGATTTTACTTGAGAATATCTGGAAGTTTTAAAAAACAAATATGCTTACCTTTTGAGACCTCTCTGGCATTAGTATGTGATGATCTCAGAATGTTGATTATTTCGAACCGAAACGTACTATTTAGCGGTGACAAATTTGACACGTCACAGGTATCAGGGTAAAGTTGATATATTCGACGTGGAGAACATTACACTGAACGAATACTTGGCAGAGCCCGATCATTTGCTTACTTCTCAAGATCTGGAGTTTTACATCAACTTGTGGAATGAGGTAATTGCTGTTATTGAAATGCGTGAGGATCTCCTGACCATAAATTGATTTTACTAATCGCCCTGTAAAAACAATCCTCGTGTCCCGACTGGTTACTTCCCGCTGCATTGTGTTGTGTGCATTATTTGACCTTTCAGCACAAACAATCAGCTGCTGCCCAGTACCCGTTGCCAGCTGAGTATGTTTCTCAAAACATGGAGTTGGACAGTCCGATCGCAATGTGCCTCCCGAGCAACTTCGGTCGTGGATTGTGCGCTCTGACTTTCACAGAATACGTCATCCATCAACAGAACTCACTGCTGCATAAGTGCAGAGAAATGATGAAACCGGAGCCATCGTGAGTTGCTAAACTGTATAATACCACATATCTAAAAATGTACTTGTGGTAGGAGTGGGCTTTTGAATTTGCTGCTTGAACCTATCCACTAAAAACTCTACAAAAGCACGACAACGTGACACTTTCCAAGTTGTCCGATGCAAATCATGTTTCTTCCTTCTGAAGTACTTGACATTAAAACTGCATATGTTGTATATCACGAATGCCTTCAAACCCCACCTGTACTTCTTTATATCACTGGCGTATTTTATTATTATTGTTGTTTTCCTGAAAATGGCTAGTGACTACGTCAAAAAGTCGAATAAAATAACATTTATATAGCGTTTTTTCTTTAATTTGCTGCATGCACCTCATTTGAACGCATAGAGTTACAACTTAACCAACTTTTAGTCAGTCCATTTCTAAAACCAAACTGTTGAGTAGAAAATTAATTTTTTTTTATTAAAACAACGGTCTTGTCTTCAGCCACCAATTCAACCTACTCGTATCTAAAACCACACCGAAGTACTTTTGAGTAGAAATGTTACAACCTATTGATACTCGGCTACAATGTAAATGACGTGCGTTTGTTATGAATTGAGCTTCATGTGCAGGAGAGGTTAATCACAGAAAAACGTGGATGGGTTTTTAAAAGCCCAATCAAGTGATTGTTTGACCCCATGCCTACAGGCCCTACTTACACCCGGGACTACCGTGCAGCATTCCTTAGGTCACTCTTTCAAGAGTCCAATAAATTGTCTATGGGATGTTATGACTCCACTTAGAGACGCTGATATTTTTGGTGCGGTTGAGCTGTTTTCAGTTGTTTACACTATATATGTGTTCTATTAGTAAGTAAGACTGTATTGACCAGGCTGCAAAAAATTACATTGGCCAAATTACATTACATTGGCCTAATTTAGCAGATAATTGCTCTGCAGAGTGCTGTTAAAGCTTTGAAAAATTAAGATCATGAGACCACTATTAGACGAAAGTCTTGCTTTAAACAAGAAAGATTTAATCAAGGTTTGTGTGGCAAAACACATGAGGAACGTTCGAGTTGGCTGGAATTGATGTTATAGGATAAAGCAGGAAGCCATTTCTATGGGAAAAACTGGGCCAACCTTCACTTGGACGTGGCTTTAACAAGAAGCACTTAAGACAATAAACAGGCCGCACCAATCGGAAGTCTCCCACCAGGATGCCCCAAAATATAGAAAAGTTTAAACGTGACACCTGAGTTTAGGTGCAGGCATTAGAGAGGTTGGTTACAATTTTGTCTGACAAAAAAACAAAAGGCTTTGGATCTTTTAGCTCTTATCCGTAACTTGAACTCACAAATGTGACTGGCGGTTTGAAAATATTATTTTCATTCCGTGTAAATGTTATTTTGTATTTTATCGTAGATTTCAAGAGGTGTCTGTCGACCAACTGATGTCGAATGACTTGATCTCGATTGAAAACGACCAGGTCTTGCTTCCGTACATTTTGGCCAATTCGCAGTACGAAGCTACGACCACAGAGAACGGGTCGGAGCACAGGATAGTGTACAGAATAGCAACATTGGAGAAACAGGTGATACGCCTGACACACCCCTGTTCGTCATTCTATTCTTTTTTAAGCAGACCATTGTTTTTCACCCTTTCTTAACTGCATGACACACAGATAACCTCTGTTGTTTCTTATTTCAGATTACTCAGCGGTTCATCCTTCACAAAAAACTGATTAACGCAAAGGTGAGAAAGTACGACGACTTGCTGCTCGTTTTCTTTACTTGTTCTTGTTAAGAATGCTACGATTTTTTTGAAATCAGTATTTGCGAACAACGCTGTTATTTCTATGATGTTTACTCATGGCATTAAAATTGTATGCAGTCAATCCCTTGTATGGAATACTTGCAAGATGTGGGAATGGAGAAGGAATGCCAAAAGTTGAAAAACAACGTGGAACAGGTTCGTTCACTACTTCACTGCTTGTGGTCGCTTTCCCTTCGGTCGCATGTTCAGCACAGTATAGCTCGCGCAGTGAGATTTCAAACTTAGATATCATGCAGCATTGCTGTCTTCGTCTTATAATTTAAAGATAAGCGTGTTTGTTCATTGGAAAATTACTCAGCAGTGTTGACATTAGGGAAAGCCGAAAAAAAAGCTTACTCGTCGATTTTGCCTGATTGTGTCTCTGTTTATATGGTCGAATTTAACCAAGGGTCCAGGAATTTGGGGGCTGGGGGAAATATTTTGGGGCCTTTGAAATTTCACAGCGAATATTAAACTTGCATACATCGCATGATATGTATAATGCAGCGCATTCCAAGGTTTGAAACTACTCGTATGCATATAGTAACAACGGGCATTGGGCAACCCTGTAGCAACACTCAGGTCTATGCACAACAATATGATTGTCAACACATTCCTTTTTATCCTTCCCTGCCAAGTTTCAAAGTGATTCTTGTACCAAAAAACATTTACCACTGTAGCTGCCACTGGTTTACCTTCTAAACCACAAGAAACGAATCCAGATACTCAACATCTTATTGTACGCATTTACCAAGAGGAAAGGTTTAGCATTGCACCACAGAGCTAGAGGTTATTCGAATTGCATGCGGATCTCTGTACTCTGTCGTTTTGCACACTGAAGTACGTAAGTGGAGCTATGTACCTTGCCACCAAAACTGGTTACAAATCTATTATAGAGTTTCATCTTGGAACAAAGTGATAGAGGTAATATGTTCAAACCTGAGTGAATTCGAAGCAAAGCTATGTAGCAGAATCGCCAAGAAAACCTAAATGTAAAACGCAAAACTTAATCGAGATTTAAAGAAAACGGGATTTCTCTGAATTTTGAAAACGGGGCACCCGCGGCAAGTGCCTCATTGACCTCACCCTAAATCCACCACTTAGTGTAAATGACGTGAGAGGAGGATTTGCTTCAGATCTTTAATTTTTCAACTGCATCACTGAAAAGCGAAATTTGTTTTCACAACGAACGCGTCACTGATTACTACGCTTATCCAAAAGTATAATCGCTGAAGCAACCACTTACTACTAAAGTATAATCGCTGAAGCAACCGCGTCCTCAGTATTTAAAGCCTTGAGTGCCGGTAATAAGCTAATCGTTGCTTGAATGTCTTCATTATGTTTGCAGAAGCCACTTTCTCTCAAACTTCTTCAAAAGCTCGAGAACAAAAAGACGGGTGCTCGTTTGCCGGACATTTGTGAAGCAGTCAGAACTCTGACCTTGGTTATCAAATACCTGTCAAATGTAAGTTGTTTTTTTCATTGATTCTGGTGTTTTGTTCTGCGGGCGCTCCCAGCGTTTTGTTGCAATATGAATTTATTTACATTTTAATTCATTTTTCATAGAGTGCGTGTTTTCACGATGTTGCTGAACCCTTGGTACTACACCATGGTTACAAATAACAAGGACAAACCACTTGCTACAACACGCAGTTCCAGTGTCTGATACTCTTCCTATGTTCTCAGGTCGAAGCTGATGGCGATCAACTTTTGTGCCAATTCATCAGAGAAGACCTGTTGTTATCAGCGGAAGAAGCTTCGATGATTCCTGCTTCGTCCAAACTCTGCCATACTTGTGCTTTGTTCGAATGGTTCTCCTGCCAGCGATCAATTAAATACGTGGCTTCCAACCACGATCCATTCAAGAATATTGTTCGTGAAGGTATAACTCTAGTAGAAAAGCTACCAGAACCGAACTGCCATCTTTCTCGTGGGGATATTGCTTTCAGTAACTTCGAAATTACTCACTCGAAATTAATCCCATCAAATATGGATTAGTTGGGTTTGTCAAAGCATTTTTTGAACAGAAATAGCAAACATTTCGTCAAACACCAAAATATGGTTTGTTTTTCGTAACATAATGTTGCTTTGTTTGAGTAAAAATACACACATCTATGTATTTGTATACAACCCACGGCCATTGGCATGCAATGGCATTAAGTCAAACAGATTTAACTATTAAACAGTGATGCCAATAAATGTGACATTCAGTGAAAATTGTTACAATGTAACCATTTTCGAGATAATTGAGACCAGAAAAAGAATTAAAAGTTCTAAAAGTTTGTAAAGTGGTTCGAGTTTCCGACCTTTAAATTTGTTTAAATCTATCTGCCTATTTTTGCCAGAATTTTCTTCTTACGAGAAAAAGCCCAACAACGAACAGATTGCGCTTCACCACCAAACCATATTTATTACGCGTTCCAAGTCCGCAGATTGGTCTGCAGATAAGGAAACAGCAGTGATGAAACCTCGAGACCTGTCATCTCGGGTTTGGTTTACTCGGAGACGATTTTGAAAGACACACTGTCTCGGGTCCTTGTTTTGCTTGGCAAAATGTTGTTTTCATCGACAGAAGGATTAATGAGATATTTTTAAAATAATCATTTAAAAGTTGCCCTAGTAAACAATAAACCAGCAAGGTTTCAAAATTTTCATAATTCCTGTTAATTTTCCTTACTGGTGGGTGTTTGAGCTTGAAAGTGATTTTACCGCATGGTTGCAGCAACTTCTTTCGCACTTGCACCCACCAGTATAAATAGCAGGATAGGTTTTTATATAAAATTTTTAACTATTTGGTCGTAATTTTGTTGTTGAATAGCAATGCAGGCCATTTGCAAGTGCGTGTGTTGCATTGTTGCTTGGCACTACGACGAGGTTTCAATGCATGTTTGAAGTGTTTTTTTTACCATTTTTGTTGATCACGACTTTTCGTTCGAAAGCAGAACACTGCAGATTGTAGCATGAAAGGCCTACCTCGCTCAGGTTGGAATGGCTGCGGTGTTTAGCTGGCTTGGTTACCAGCAGTTGAATGCTGCTGTTTTCTAGTTTGCAATGTTGCGTGTGTTCGAAAAGAAGCTGGTTACACAGAATATGACCTTGTTTCTGAGGTAGACAATAGACATAATAGTAAAATTTTCCATTTCAAAGGAAATATTTATTCTGCTGCAAACACAACTATATTTCTATTGCTAGGAACACGTCGAAGCATTTGTTGTTGGCATGAGCTGAAACTTTTGTTAAACATATTTTCAATTTCTCTACAGTCGGATTTTTATTTTTCTATTCATTGTTAAACAGTTTCAAGCGTGTGAAAAATCATGTGGGTTATGACGTGAACAATCACGTGCGTTATGACGTGGCACCTTGATCACGGTAGATCCATGACTGTTGCAGAAAGCCGCGCACCAGCTGAAGACTTGCCTTCGATTAAGGAATGGTTCTCAAACATTGAAATCGAACAACTACAGCTTGAACTCAACGCTCTACTCATTGTCAAAAGTGATCTCTATCCTGATGCCAAGTGGGTGACTGTTTTGAATTGTTGTGTTTTGAAACTCAGCACGTACGTTTTCATAAAGTACAGCACTGTGCTTCCTTTCCTCGATTGTCAGTTGATGAACTAGGATGAACTTGCTACTTGCGATTGTCAGTTTCTGTCACTTGTATTTCAGGCTGATGGATTACTTGGAAGCCATCCTTGATGAAAAAGATGCTGACAACAAGTGGATTGAAACAATGCCAGAACATATTAAAGTCAAACACGCTGTCTCCTTGTTTGAACTCTCCGTGCACAAGCGTTTTTGAAAGTCTGTTGTAAAGGAAAGCATCAGATCCTTGTGAAACTATGCGTTTCGTTTACATCATGGCTTACAGTTTTGTATGCTGAAGAACATAACTCTTGTGGTCCTGATATGAGTTCGTTTATTCGCACAACCACTTGTATTTCACTTTTCATTGTTGTTTTTGGCTCAGATGTGCAAATAATTTTGTTTACCTGCGCGGCTTACATCCGTTTTCAATTTCTGGAGCTTGTTCATCGGAATGGTTTCCTTTCCGAAATCAGCGTGTTTTTGTAATTAGTGCACTTTTTGTATTGTTTTTTTTTTCACACTGTAACACGTAGCGAGATTCCACCTGTGTTTCTACAGTTACCGTGCATTCCAGTGTGCCTTCCTTCATCGAATTTGTCGATTCAAATAATCTCGAATAAATGCAAGTAAACAATGGTTCTGTGTTGTGCTGCACGCACCCTTGCTGACGCGATGGGAGCGAACGCTTCGATGTTTTCGTAGTTTTACTCAACGGCGCAAACTCTTTTGTAACTCGTGGGTTGCGTTGGATTCTAAGAAATGCTTTAAGAATCTGAACCGGCCAAGCGCGACAGTGGGTTGAGCACGCGTCACTGAAGCCTGCAAGCTGGGTTCGAAACTCGGTCGGGCCATACCGATGACTTGAATAACGGTACTTAAGGTCCCAGCTTCATGCGTGGGTACAAGGAAAGTTTTACGCGCGGAGATGGCAATCCAGGCCATTGACTCGCCAGCAATGCAGCGTTCACTGTGAGAGCAACCACGTGACCCCCGTCGCAAGTAAGCGGAGACGTCTCCACTCCGTTGACCACCCGTGAGACCTAAAACTGAGTGAAAATCGAGTGTACTGATATTGGACTTAACATAATTAGGAAAAATTCGGCAAGGTGGATTACAGAGCTTTACGGGCAGTAGTTTGCACATCGTCTATTGTGGCGACGCTTTTTTCTCCGGTCCCGTGAAGTGACAGTACAGGAGAATTGTGCTGTTTCCGACAAAATTAATAAATAACCTGAGCAACAGAAGTGGATCTTTGAAGGGAAATTGTACTGAATGATTTGGTTGCCGTTTGCTTGGAGTTCACTGATTCAGTGGCTGATCCAGACCAGGCGTTTGGTGTAAATATTTTTAGGTAAGTGATTTCAGGAAACGTTTTGAAGGATAAATATCAAAAAGTACGACTTCATCGGTAAAGATTGCTAAGCGAAGTGCGTAAAGACTTGAACATTGATGCAATGCTGAACGTGTGACAACATCAACCTTTGTAAGTGAATTTGTGGTGCGGATTGGATTCATACTAAAAAGTTGATGCTGGATGTTCAGTGTTGGTCTGGTACACTATGATAATTAACACATCGATGGGATTCGTAACCAAAAAGAGCTGCGACCATTTAGTAGGTTTGTTTACAAGCAATGCCACCCTTGCTTTGTTTTCTATGTACGCTTATGCTAACTCTTGAAAAACGTCTACATTTTCAACTTGTTCAGTTTTGAACAGCGTTTTCCAAGGTGTTTAGCGACTACACCTGTAGAATAGCTTCGTTGCAAGTAGTGGGTACGCTAGCAATACAGCGTAACATCGCATCAAAAATATTTCGATTTGGGCACAACGCTAAGCGCAACAACTCGTGTTACGTGAGAAACAACAGTGGGTATCTGCAACCACAACGATAATCGCTTAGTCAAACTTGCTTTTTTTATTCAACGTTCCTGTGCATTTTTATTAAGCAAAAAATACATTTCACTGGTACTAACTTTTTGTGGCTAGAAGATCGTTGTGAGTACCTACAAAAATACAAATGGTAATGAAAACAGACAACGCTATTATTAACTGAGTAATATTATTTTTCATTCACGGTTCTCACACACGATATATTTTTCATAAGACAAAATTCGTTAGATTAGAAAAAGTCAATTATGTAGTTTTTTTTTGGTGAGTTAGTGTAAACCGAGCCACAAAACACAAAGTATAACCCACTGCGAACCATAGGCGTAGCCAGGGGGGACAGAGGGGCCATGCCCCCCAAATGTTTAGAAAATAGAGTCATTTTGTGCATTGAGAGGAGTTTTTCCAAAAAAAAGTGTTATTCGCCTAAACTCAAGCATTTTGGCCCCCCAATTTTTGGGCTGGCTGAGCCACTGCTGCGAACCACGCTTACAAACATAGCGTTTCCCCAAATTAATTGCCTGTGTGAAAGACACGTTGTGGCGCCTATAAGAGTTTTACTGCAAATTCTGGCTAGGAATTTATTGCAAAAGATTAGAAAAGTTACAGTTTTTATCCTGCACCGTTTTTCCAGATATCCGTTTGTGCGTTCATATAAAAAATGCCCTCTTTATCTCTCAACACAGACAACAGCAGAGACAGTACCGCAATCAACAATACTTGCAATTTACAAGCATTGGGATCCCTGATACAATCTTTTATAAACAGAGCAATCCTTATTCTTATTTTACCAACGGCAATACGCTTAAATGGCGTGCACAATTTCAAACTGTGCCATTATACAACATACTCAACTGCGTTCACTAATCTCACTATGCAGTTGTCGAAAATAAACATTCAAAAGCTTTTAACAATCTATCCGCATTCATACTAACAACTTAAGTTCAGGCCTTCTTGTCTGCAACCGCCTCCAACACAGCAATTTCCGGTTTCCCCAACATGAGTTCAAATCTCGCATTCGTACAATACTGCGCTTTCATCACCATTATTACCTGTACCCGCCCGCGCTTTACCTCATTCATTCTCTTCAATCGGGCTCAGCGTCACGCTCTAATGCATTCACGCCACGGCCTTCTTTCTCTTAAATTTGTCCTGCCCAAGGGAACCTGTTTCACCAGGCACCTCCCTTGTTTTGTATGACAAAATACCTCCAACCGAGCGCTCCCTTATCACGAGATCAAAGGGCATCCCTCAGTACAACAGGTATCGTGTCCATACGACAGGAGTATCCGAAATTAACTGACTCTTTTACTTCAAAGATCTGCCCCTTATATAGGCCCTTTTTCCTTGTTCCTTTTCGTCGTGACATAACATTACACTTGCACAATGTCACATTACCTTTGCACAATTTTGCACAAACCTTGCGTATCACACTACTGCATTCAACAATTATTGCGGCAACATGGTTTCAATCACCATGCGTGGTTAGGTTTCGGACCTTGCGAAAAGTTGTTTACGACTGATACAATCTTTCTTTGTTTCATTATACCAAACCTTGCCTAGTATCATGCACGCGTGACTCTTTTGCAGAGTGTTGCATGGTTTTTCCAAAGTGCAAAGCCTTGCACCGGTCGGTTTGCAGCTGCTAAACCGCAGGTTTCTGAGTTCTATTGTGTTGCAATGATTGCTTGCCGCAATCTCTTTCTAGTCACTCTTATTACTTTTTATGCTTGTGAGATAACTTTACATGATTCATTTTCATAATCAATAAATGCATAATCATTTATAATTTCATCTAATAAATTTTTACTTGTTAAGGTGTTTAAAACATCAGCATTTTCCACACTATTTCGTATAGTTGGCAATGACAAGTTTTGGTATTCCGGTGCTTTTGTTACACGCTTAACATAAATTTTTCTTTGTTGCAATAGTAATCTTACAACGTACACAGTCCCTTCTTTTATGTCTTAAATATGCAATTCAAGTTGTTCGTTGTCTGCTTGTAATTCTGTTAACCAGTTAAGTATTAATGCTGTGACTTTTGTTTCCGATAATTGATATAATTTTTGTTGTTTTTCTTCCATCTTCAGTCTTCCCAGCGTCCGGAATACAAGTTTTATATTCTTTCTATTCACACAATGTTTCTGCCTTTGTTTAATTATTTCCCTTTGACTTTATTCTATTTTCTGCATTATATCGTTCATCAGTTTTATCCTTCAACACAATTGGTTACACAATTTGTACAACAGAGTATTACTTTAGTTTCACAGGCTAACGCAACATTGGCATATGGTTTATATTTAATTAATTTTAATTACGTCGCAATATATTGCTCGCTTTTAATTTTCTCTTGCTGGTGCCAAGCTATAACTGCTTGAAACACATCAGGTTTTATTTTGCTTACCACGTTTGCTCTCTTTACGCTTGAACGAATGGCCTCATGTGTCAACGTTTGATATCGTTCATGCCTGCGCCAGCAATGTAAGACTCTGCCAATTATTTCCGGTGCTTTTCAGGTCTTTCTGATGAACATGGCTCTCCACTGAATTACTACTTTGTAAACCGTTTGCTTGTCAAGAACCATTTGTGTAGTTCGTAATCATGTTCATCTCTGCTTTTTAAAGTCAGCCAATTCATCATTAATCTCGCTTACAGTGGCTATATTATCTCAGCGTCATTGTTTATTTCATATTCCCATTTAAATGTTCAACCACCACTCTGTAAGCTTTTACTTTGCATATGTCTTTTTCTGTAGAACATGAATTGGCGAGTCATGCAAACTTTATATTTTTGCCACTTTCTTGCATAAGCAAGATATTTAAAATGTCTCATTATTGCTTTCATGTTTAATGTATCTCATTCGAGCTTTATTTTTGCCTCAACAATTACTTTCTTTTTGTAAATAGGATTACTTAATTCAATTATTTCTTCTAGCCAGTTCTTTACTGTATGAAATTTCGTAATTAGCATTCTTGTTTTCAAAACTCTTTAACTTCCATATATATGTTGCGTTTTCCTTAATACACCAAATACACATCAATACAAGTTATTAATCATAACACTCACAGAATGATACATAATTATCAATTGTACATAACACACATTGTCGTAGTTTTTATTAAACCAGCAAATTGCACAATTTATCTTGTCAATGTTGACTCACTATTGTTTCAGTTACTTTCAGTATCATCCATGTTATGGTCACTTGTGGCCATTACAAGAGAAAGAACGCGTGATGTAGCAAAAAAGCGACATTTCATTACCAAGGTAAGTTACAAGAATTTTTTCCTGCTTGCTTGAACGAAATGAAATGCGACTACGTTGATTTCAAACAGTAGTTTTGTCTACCGTGTTGTGGCAACGGTCGTGAAAGCACTTTGCAAAACACAAACGACTCTTGAAGACAGAATCGCTTCAGAGGCGAAATATTTTCAAAGATCACAAAAAGCAAGAAACTTTGCTGCTAGTCCTTAGCCGCACTATGCTGTTGCGGAGAGACATCTGATTTTCTGCAAGATGTTTCTTCAACACAATCGGTAATTTTGTACTGTTGTACAGTATGCCTTGTGAGAGAAATTAATCGAAACAGCGTTGTTGAAACAAACAAACTCATAAGTTAAGTGCCCAACGTAAGATGACAATTTAGGCATAAGAAAAGTTTGAGTAATGCAAAAAGCTTTCAGTGAAATCAATGTGAAATTCATTAAATTGTAGAGCAAATTCACAGCCTAATGAAAAAACTACCAACCCATTTAGAGAAAGCGTTATGTCAGTTCATTAGACAGGCGCTTTTCGCCATGTGACACAATTAGTGTTTACAGAGATGTGGAGTTTTATTACCATGCCCGGTTTTACTTTGCAGAAAGTTGCGTGTTTTCGTGTTCTGTTGGTGAAAAAAGCCATAATGAAAACGCAGGAAAGGAGAACAGGTGAACTCAACGGCATACGAAACCTTTTTACCAGCCGCGTGGTGAGGTGTTAGCTGAACGTGGAACTTGGGAAAGATTTTTTTGCGATCTGCCGGAAAAACCAAGGCAGTTTTGTAGTTTGCGTTTTCACCTAATTCGTTATCCAGGTGTCCAAAACAAATTTATGTGAAACTGCAAAACTGTGTTGCGCAGGGGTGTAGTGCTAAAAAAGAGGTGTTTCAACATCGTTTCCACACCAAATAAAAAGGAAGACTGCACCAAATAGTTCGAATAAAGTGAGCATTCGCCCAAAAGAATTTTCACACTGGATCGTCCTGTTTCAGTGCAAAAAACACACTTTTTGTGGGGGTTTACACCCCCGGTGTTGTGTGATTGTTGGCTGCGGTTAGGCGTGGCGTGAACGGTATAAACTGCTTTTCTATATGGAGGCTAAGTTTGAGGCCGGTTTCCTACAGGGGCACATCACATAAGAGGGGCATACTTTCACGCTTTTCAGACAAACGGCCAAATAGGTGACGCCTGCCTGGGACCCCAAAAACTAATATGGCCTAGCGCCCCTCGCTCCCTAAATCCGTCCCTGTGTGTGTGTGTATGCGTGCGTCAGTAAGAGTGGAGGGCAATGGAAACTTAAAAAAAGCTCGGCGTCGGCACTCTTCTTGTAGTCTTTTAACTTTTTGGCACCTTTTTTCAAGTTATTGAAACTTCCGCATTTGAAGTTAAATGTTTCTTTATGAACGTTACTGTCAACTGTAAAAGCTGCGCATTTTTTTCTGTCATGTATTTTTTGTTTCAAATCTATCTTGAAATTACCTATGATAATATTTACAAAAAAGGCACATTAACCCCTTTTCGCTCTTTTAATGGGAGCTTTTCCATCATGCCCCTCTCTCAGTCGTCCCAATGTGGTATGAAGAATGGCACTGTAGAAATAAACAAAAAACGGGAAAGACTGTAAAGGAAGTGACGTAGTGCGGCGAAGCGTTAGCAGTCACATGACTCAACGGGATACGTGTAGGTGGCGAAGGCGTAGGACTTCCAGGATGTAACGTGGCTTTAAACTTATTATTAAAACCAAAAGATAGTTTTTAGATACAGCAGTATTCTTACTAGTGAGTTCGCTCCATTGCCGTATCAAGGACAGTTGTCGCCAATCTCACCCGTTGGTTTAACCGCCCTGATTACTTCTGATACCTCTTTAAATATTCTAACGACAGTAAACACAATTAGTGTTTTCTTATTAACTATTGTTTTTTTGAGTTGATACACAAATAGAAGTAACAACAGGTACTCACCAATATAAAGTAAATGACCCATAAAAGGTTTCTCTCGAATCAATTTCACAGTCAAAAACAATTCATGCAACCATCTCTGCAACCAGCAATATTTGTCCTATTTCCTTGAAATATCATAATTCTATAACATAATTTTAAAGTTACTTCTCACTACTGTGAGTTGACCAAGATCCAATAAGCTTCTGAATAAGCCTGATCATGGTAAAGTCATTTGACAAGGGTTTGATCGTTAATCAACAGGGTAACTGGTTTCCTTTCTAGCTATCACGTTTTTCCTAGACAATTCGTTTGAGAGAATCTCAGAACTTAATGTCAACAAAGAAGGATTTTCACGTTGACTTGTACAATTTGGGCGCTAGTGGAAACGGCGTTTTGGAGTTTCCATTTTTACGGCCCTGAGTGTCATAGCTTCGCCTGGACAAGCCACTAGTGTTATCCGGAGCAAGCCTTATTATCTCAAGGACTTATCCAGTCAAAAACTCTTGTTTATGGAGGTAGGTGGCATATCATGCCAGTTCACTAGAGCTCCAATCAACTTAACCTCAGTGAGGCAGAGTTGTTTTACTTCCAAAGCAAAACCATAAGGGTTTAAACTTCAGAAGGGGATCAGAACAGTTAGCCAGAGGCGAGGTCGTCCAATCTGAAATCCTACTGCAAAAATCGTCCTATTTATACTGAACTTTCTCTCGGGAAATTCCCGGAAGGTTCAGGGTGCCTCGTTAAAGTACGTATCATTTCCTATTGAGTGGTGCGTCATATTGCTCAGCAACTACGCCATTGATTGTCTGGCTTTTTGCCTGACTAGATCGTGACAGGAAGCATGAGAGAAGGCGCGCTTAATGCGTGCTCGCAGTATAACTTTTAGCTGTTATCAACGCACGTTCCGTGCTTGGTTGATTTTAGGTCCGTTCAGCAGTTGTCCTAGTCTTCTGATGTTGGATTCCGTCCGTCTATTGTTGTGTACTTTTGATTTTCTTTGTGGATTGTTTTGTTGTTCAATATTTAGTTGTAGTAGGCAATACATGCCTGCTACAAGGATGATGTATGAGATTTGGCACCATGTTAAAAATGCACAGAGGCATCGATGGGATATTCACATGACTGAGAGCTCTTGTTGCCATTACGACACTACAGTCAACGCTTTTCTCCTTGCTTGTTTATTTTGACGGCGCAATTCTCCCTACTGGCTACCTCATGACCTTGCAGCAAGCTCCCTGCAGTTAAGATTCACCCGTACTGATGATGGCAGCAGTGGTTACCAAAATTTCGAGGTTATGTTATTCTAATGTATTTTTATATTTTATTGATTTCGCGTGTATGCCATTAACGTTTGATGTCCTTCGCATCAGGTTTCACAAGTTATCCTGTTTTGTTCCGTAATTCTATCGAGCTAGCGTCGAATTAGATCAGTGCCCCGCATGAGATCAACCAAAGTGTTTGAAAAAGAAAAGTAATTTTGCGCAAACTTTGTTCTATGAAACCCCAAACCTGAAACCAAATCCAAAACCTAAACTCAGATTAACCTATATACACAAAACCTAACACCCAAACCCAAAACCTAAACCCAACACCCAAACCCAAAACCTCAACCCAAAATTAAACCTAGACCTAAAACCCAAACCTGAAACTTAATCCGTAAACGAAACCCCTAAATGTAAGGCAAAACCAGTTGTTTTTCAACATTTTTCAAGCAGCGACCCAATTTGCAACTCAATCAACCTATCGACCCCTTCCGAAATTTTCCAGTCAGGCATAGTAAATGCAGTTGTGTTTGCACAATAGAAAATAACAATATCTAAATAATAACGTACGATATCGCTATGCTTAACAAAAATCATTGATGCACATGGCAGCATCAGTGAGGGAGACCCGTACCATTACATATAACTCCCCAGCACGACTCATTCAAAACGAGAATAACTCCCAAGTTAGCTACAGCAATCAGAAATCTGATTTGCAAACGCAGCACATTCTTCGGTCACAAAGTTAATCGTGTGTTGCCGAACGCAACAGCACTGTAATGGTTGTAATCACACTTGAAACAATTTTGAACGGAAAAGGAGGCTATCAGTTTTGCAGGTAACAGTAGCGCAGCCAGAATGAGACCGAAGAGGCCATGGCCTCCCCCGAAACAAAATTGCTCAGATCTTTGCTGGTGCTTTGTATCAATTTTCAGCTGTTATAAAATAAACGGAAGTGACAGTTGGACTCAAGACGACGTCAATGACTGACAACGTCATTGACTGGCCCATCCCGAACGAAATTATTGACTGCGCTACTGCCAGGTAATCCTATTATTTGGCTACTACAAAAAGTGGTTCTATGTAAGAAATTTAAAATGTGGAAGTAATTATGAATATATTTATACGAAGCTCTCGAGACCCTAGAAAAAAGCAAACAACCCCCGGTTGATAATCACTGCCCTAAACCCCAAACGTTTTGGAAAAGTAGCCTACATAAAAAGCATTCACATCAAAGGGGTAATCTCTTCAAGCTAAGCCAAAGGAAATGGTGAGAGCAGAACCAACGAATACTCGCACAACAAGCGTAGACACTTACCACTCAACTATGTTCACGTTACTACTAGAACTCAACGTTATATTTGGGCAAAGGTGGATGCAGTTCGAATGGCAAAATAGCCTCAGCAGAGCTTTTATCATTGATGGCAAAATTACACTGCCATTTAGCAAGTCTGTAAAATGGGATCACAACTAAAATTTTTGATACGTTCAGAATAGTCACAATGAAAAAAAAAATATTTTCTCAGTCCGATCCAGTCCTGATCCGCCAATCTTCAAAAAAATTGCAGTCCGATCCAGTCCTGATCCGTGCTCATCTCTGGTTGCTAGCCTTAAATCAAAATTTTGGTCCCTCAAAGTTTTTGGCCCCAAAAAATTTTGGGTTGGCTACGCCACTGGTGGTCTCTATGGTTGGTTGCTGCCACAGTGTGACGCTTTGCGCGCAGCCGCGCATGCCGCTCGGGCTCCTCGTTGGCAGCACGCGGTGAGAGCAAACTTTTGTTTTAGGGGAAGACCCCGTAGAAAGAATGTGTTCTCTATTGTGCGTCATAGTTTGACTGGTTTTCTATGGTTGCCCGACTAGACTACATCTACAGGACCTGTTTCCGTTTTGTCCTGAAGAGTGTTTCTGATCTGAAGTATGAGAAAAATACACAACGTAGATTCAAAGAACAAAGCATTCGTGTTTAAAAATAGAGAGAATATATGACGTTTTTAGTATCTTATTCTGTCTGTTAGACATAGATAAGACATTAGACAGTTGGAAGCTCTCTGTTCTGTAGCATACAAATAGTAAATACAGTAGTACAAAAAAGTGACTGCTGTAGCTTACCATTAGAGTTTTACTGCAAAATCAGTCAAGGTATTATTTTAATGTGCTCATGTAGGAAAGATGAATTCTAGTGTCGTGCACTGTTGCAGCACTGCTGTCTGACTAATTAAGAGGGCTGATAATGCTATTGGACCAGTTGTTTTGAGTACTTTTTGATTGAAACTGAAGAAAAGCTGTGTACAAAAGTGACTGTAATGAAACTGAATGGTTGTGTGTATAAGAACATCACCAGATGGGTGGTGTGTTTGCTCATATGTACCTGATATTAACTGAAAAAATTTAGTGCAATTCGTATGTTCCATATGGATTTAAGAAAATAAAATTCTACTCCACTGTTCACATTTTTTCAGAAGATCACTAAAAAAGCATCACCAACTTGACAACCAACTGTGATTTCATTTTAGTCTTTTTAATCATGTTTTCTGTATTGCTAAGATAGTTTGCTACCGCATGCCTTGTGTTGGCCAAAACCACTTACCATTCATCATATAATGATATAAGCAGGGTAAAAGCACAATAATACAAAATTGGCCTTTTTTGATTTAGACAATATTTTTGCTAATCTATGATATAGCCGTTAAATGCTTATTGTAATTTTAACATCTCAATTTGACTGAATTCAGCATAGATTATTTTCATGTGAATTTGTGATATGGAAAAAGGCATCTAATGATCTAAACAGGTTGTTGCACAATGTGGAAACTTGACATCAGTTTTTTGATACCATTGTTTGAAGACTGCTTTTCATCAAATGACACAAAAAGCATAATAGCAAGCCTTCAGGAGAGAGGATGTTTGCAGAAAGGTGAGTTTCATTCATCTCTGTTTGCATTTGTAAAATGCAGTAGGATTCTATGTTACATTTGTTCTTAATTTGTGCAACATATGCAGTCATCAATTTTGATAATTTGTAAAAGACAGTTAATATATCACAAAAAGTTGGAAAGTTTGTGAAGTATGGGAACTGTTATAAAAAAATGTGAAAACTGATTCAAGTAAGATGTCCTGTCTGTCTCATATTTTCTGTCTATATCTTTTACTTTGCTAGCACATAACTAAATTTTTATATATGGTGTTTGGAACAGATTTATGCTTGATTTCGTGATAAAAGGAAATGTGTATCCTTCATAAAAAACATTGGTAGTGCTTGTTACTACTATAACATTTAATCAGGTACATTCTAAATCATATCTGTTGAACTGGCATTGTTTAGAGACATGGGTACTCCCTAAGTCAATTGTGCTGAACACTCATATGACTGGGTTGGAGAATAAATATGACAAAGCACACTTTTACATTTGACTATGTGGAGCTTTTGACCAAATTCTATTCAATAAACCCACTACTTCTATTGAACACTAGCAATTGAACTCTTTTCATGACTATTAAAGTGCATTTTTGTTCACAGTGCATGTCTGATATTACATATTTTTTCTGGAAGATTTGTCAGTACTTTAACATGTGCCAATATCTACCCATTTCATAACAGCTTTACGTTTCAGCTTCATTGCTCAAAAATCCTATATAAATATTGCTGAATCAACCGATTTTAGTGAGATTAAGCACCAAATGAATGTGTGACTTCACACTAATAAAGGACAATGCAATAAAAATTTTGTAGTGGTTGTCCTAGCTACTTGCTATTTGCTTTTCCAAGATGTTGAAAATGCACTACTGAATTTCTCATGCTGTACAGCAAAGGAATGCCTAAATCAGAGGTGACAAACATGCGGGCCACATGTAGCCCATGAAGCATTCAGGCGAGACCAGCAGTCTTTGGTTTCCAGAAACTCTGGAGTTCTTGCAACTGTTGATGAACAATCTTTTTGTTTTTAACAGGTTTCACAGTATGACTAAAAAGTTGCGCAGCCCGCTTGCTCAGCGGTAACTGACAAAGTGGCCTGTGATAGCAAATAGGTTCGTCACCCCTGGCCTAAATCTATAATACTGTGATGCTAGGTATTTTTTCCTGACATATTGGAGGATTTAGGCTGGATCATACGTACAGATAAATAGATAGACATGTATGAAACATGTATTCTAGTTGGTTGGCTAAAGGATTTGAACATACAGTGTTATAATAATTTTTGTGGGTATAACCTTTATCAAGTACTAACATTCATATATCACAAACATAAATGTAAAGTTATTGTGAACACAATACAAAAAGTTAGGATGAATTAATACACAGTTTGTATAATGCTCTGTCTCATTTTTCAGTCTCTGACTCAATTCTAAGTTCATTGCAATTGTATGTGTTCATTGTAGAAGTTTTTGTTTGGTTACAGTTGACATCTGAGATTGCTTGGGTGGAGGTGGATTTTATGTTCAGGTTTTGGAAATGTTAGTAAATGATTAGTAAGTAGTTGAATGAAACCTTGCACAACATCATCTAAAAAATAAAATCCTGATTGTAATAAATATGAGTAAGAGCTTCTGCCTATAAGCATCAATCATTCCACTTCACCAGCTCTCTACAAACCATCCAAGAAAAGAATGTGTTAAACAATCTTCACTGCAAAACTTTTAAAATATTCTAGTCTCTTTGGTCATGACCCATATTAGGAGATGTTACCACCTCTGTCAGAGGCATATGCTATACAAAGTTTGCATTTTTTCTGCAGTTTTTGTAACTTTTCCTCTATTTTTCAGACTTTTTGAAGAACCAGAAACAAGGAGGTTCCCTTACTGCTGCACTGGTAGAAACTCTTGAAGGTTTATCTCCTGATACATGGTTGCCATCTCTTAAACATTCACTTCACAGATTGGGTCTGTGCTAATTAAAAGTTTTTCTGCTTATAGTCATGCTCAGTTGATCTTTTGTGAGGAATGTCTTGTGTAAAGCTTAGTTTTAGTTCCTAGGCTTGTGTGTGTGAAATAAAACTTCTTATGCCTCCTTATTTAGGCAAACACAAGCACACAGCAATTACTGAAGCATTTTTGGAAGGGAAATTAAGCCAATGCTCCATGTGGCTGATTTTGAAGTGGTCTGATTTACTGCATCTTGAAAACCTATTTGAAGGTTTAGAAAAGCTTCTTACCAACTCGTAAGTATTTTTGATTGTTGTCAGTAATGTACCTAACACTTTGGTGGTTCTGGGTATGTAAAAAGCTTCTTGCAAGGAGAATGTGCATTCTCCTTATATTTTCTGAATTACATCTTTGTTGATAAGTTTAGGCCTGCTGCTTTAGGCTTGAATCTTTATCTCATTCACCATTGGTGAATAGTTTCATGTGGTACTTATTATTATTAATGTTGGTATAGTCAAGTTCCTAACTGTGATGAGAGCACAAAACTCATTATTTATCAACATTACCTAACTTTGGAATAAAAGTAACCTTGCTAGTAATTGCATGAAATAAAGTTAAATGCTCAGTGAATAGTGTCTAGTCAGTGGTTAAAATAATTAAATTTAGATTAGATAGTTTTCAAATACATCCAAATTTTGCAGTTTAGCTCTGTGTTTCAAAACCAAATGCATATGATTTTTTTCTTGGTTGGTATGAAACATGTGTGTTTCACAGTAGCATTTCCTCTTCTGTGGAGGTTGCTGATAAACAAATTAAAACAAAAGTGTTGTTTTATATGAAATGAATGAAATTTTTCTGATAAATCTCGCATAGAGCAATGTTTTATTTGGAAGTACTGCATTGCCAAAATTGTTTTTCATCAAAAAAAGGCAAACAAATTACCACCTCTTACTTTTTTCAATAATTGTAAGCTTTCAATGTGAATGATGTAATCGATAATTTCAATGATCTTTAGTTGTTAAGAGGTTATTCTCTAATAACTGGACAAGATGGATATGTCAGATTGAAACTAACCAAGGAATTTGTTTTTCAAGTTTTGCAGTACACGTAAATTAGAGTTAATTTAAGGTTACTTAACATCTGAAACATGCATGTTTTATTGTTCAGGTCTCCACGTAAAGCCGAGAATTTGTTGCAAATCGTGTTTGTTGCTCTGAGAGTTGAAACTAACTCAGAAATATCAAATGCACTCATCTCAGTTCTTGGACGAAAACTGCACATTTCAGAACAGGTATGCTGAACAGTTAGCTTTAGTCATTCCTTAAAGTTTCTAAAGGTACAGATTTTCTCATGTAGCAGTATTTATCACTGACATGCAGTGTATTTTGTTAAGTACATGAAGTGGTCATAGAAATCACCAAGCTGCTTTTTCACTATAACTTTGAATTTTTTTCTCAATGTTACGCATGTAGTTTTTAGGAAACCTTTTCAAGAAATCATAGAAAACAGAGACCAATCAAGCGCTATATTTATCATTTAAAGCAGTGGTTCCCAAACTGGGGGTAAATTACACCCTGGAGGTAATATGTGATTCTTTTAGGGGTAATGTGGAACCAAAACCGCAGTGTTGTTCTATATTATGAGCTATCACTGCAAAATATTGAAGTAATTAAGACATAATCACTACCTTGATTTGGGTAACAGCTCGAACAAGTTTGGGAACCACTGATTTAAAGAGCTAAATTAACCATTCCTATGATTTTAGATAAATGCTTACACTTTGGCTTTATAATAAGTTTCCGGATTTTTTTTTTTGCAACCAATGTTAAATTTTGTTGCACTGTTGCCAGGTCAGTTTCTGATAATGCATGAACAAATTGCCTTGCTCTTAGATGATGTTTAAGTTGGCAATTATTAAAACCTATTTGAAAAAATGCACTCTCATCAAACTCCCTGTAGCAATCAGTTTAAGCAGAGGGGTTGATTACCAGAAAAAAACGAGCTGGCAAGTACTCCAGGGTTTGTGCAGTTTCGTCATTGTACGCATCGTTGCATAAACCATTTACTTGATAAAACCTGGAAGTAATCGAAATTGCATGCATGTATGACCTGGGTGTGACGCCGGTTAAACATAACAGAGTTCTTGGTGAATGGTCTGACTTGGTCGTGATTAATATACTAATTGTTCGTGCTCACTTCATCTCGCTATCTTCATTTGGACATTCTGCTGACACCCGACAGACAATTGGATTCGGAAGACTGGAAGTTTGGTGTAAATCTGTTATGTCGAACGGATTTGTTGGAAAAAATTTTTTATGCACCAACGGCTTGATAGCTTTCGGAATTACATGGAAATGGAAACGTGTTTTTTTCTGATAGGCTTTGTGTTGCGCAGGTGTCCCATGAACCACTTGCTGTGGAATATCTGGAAAGTCTTGCTCCGATGCTGTCAGTTTACCTCAATGCCAACTCGTGTATTCAAATAGCCCATCACCTCTTCCTTGTTGGCTGCATCTCTGAAGGTTTTTGCATCACCTGCTGTCATACAGGAATAGTTAAATTTTTGTATCGTTTAAGTCATTCAATTTTTCAGAAACTAGCAAGAATTTGAACTTCGGCGGGGAGGACAGAAACCGAGTTGCAGTGTGTCGCCTTTGCAATGCGATCATTGCCAGCAAGCCACCATGCTGGACTACTGCGCTGCATGATTCTCTTTATATCACAGCAGGTATTCTAACCGTTGACCCATGTCCTAAAACTACTCGTGTGCTCTTACAGCTATTTCTCGTAACTGTGTTTTCTTAGTACAAGCAATATATTTCGGTTCGAAGGGAGCTTTTTGGATGGCTAAACAACAATCTTTTGCAAGGCACAAGCACTTTAAAACGTCTTTAGACTGCGTTGGTATTCGCAACTTGTCGATCCTTGATGATTTACTGTTTTTTTTCATAGCATTTTAGGCTGATGTTTGAACTGGGACTACTGCACAGCATGCTTGGATAGACTGTACAGGATGCTTGGATAGATTCTGGCACTTTACGGAGTTTTAGTCGGTTGTTTCTAAAAGGCAAAATTTTCGCACACCACGCAGAAACACGGCATTCTCTGTTTGCACTCGAACTCTTCGTACAATACCGTCTTTGTTGGCGAATGTATCTGCCAATATTAATATTCGTTGCACGATTAAATAACATCACCAATTCGAAGATTCCTGGAGCGTTGCAGCCATCTCTGACGGTGCTGGAGCAGAGGAATACACTCTTTTGCGTTTGTCGTCTATGACGACATCGGTGGGCAGGGAGAAGACCAGCGTTCCGGTGAGAATTAACGCTGGTGTCAACACGAAGAAGTCTTGAGGATGTTTGATGAGTGGTGCAAGCGGTCGATTGTTCAAAATACTGACGAATTCGATCAACAACGAGTGGATGAATTCATCGTCCAGACTACGCTCGCCAGCAAGTGAATGTAAATTCTTTTTGACAGATTTAACCAGAATCTCCCATTTTCCACCACTGGACGATGATAAAAATGGGTTGAAATGCCACTTCACATCCTTCTGCGATTGGTGAAGCTGATATTGATCACAGCGGCGTGCACCTTCACACAGTTTCACTCAACCAGTGGAAAGTTTGTATACGGTCGCTGACCGTAGTTGGTATATACGGTCAAAAGTTGGTACACGGTCGTTTGAACAGGTTCTCTTCGATGAATAAGTCTAAAGCAAGCTTGTATAAAAGAACTGGCGGCAAGTAAATAAACCACCTCAATGTGGATTGCTCGACACACCATTACGCGTATACACACAGCCGTAACATTTGGCACGTTTACGACCAACGTTTTCCAGAAATAGTCCAAAGAAGTCGACGCCTGCGCACGAAAATTCTCGAAACCCTGCAGTAACGCGACGTTTAGGAAGTGGTGCCTTAACTTGACCGCAGACGTCAGGTTTCCATTTTCGGCAGTTTTTGAACTAATAGACATTTTCGGCAGTTTTTTAAACTAAAAGTCGCACTGTCGAGTGTTTGTGCACAATCTAGAACTTTTCCATGGTTGCCGCAAGTACATATTGCGCACCACAATGGTCAACCTTCGAGTGTTAATGATGAATAATCAGCTCCGTCACATGATGTTTCCCCAGACGTATAAATGGATGATTTGCGTCTGCACTTAACGGTGAATTCTGCAAGCGTCCATCTACACACAAAAGACCACAAATCAAAACTAGTATTAGCTCACGCAGAGCATCTGGAACACTCTTGTCCAGGCTTCTACCTCAATGGGTTAAATTTGGAAAGCTGTCGCAACTTTTGAGCATGCTTCCTACCTCAAACACTTCTTGTTGAGCAAACCTTGCTAGATCCAAAGAAGCCGCATCTGTCTCCACAGTGACGAAAATTGAGGGGCGACGTGGAATAAGACCTTTTGTTGCCAGAAAACGTCCACACAATGTACTGCTTGACAAAATTAATCCACGCAGTTGCTTAGATCAATGTTCTCCATGTCGAAGAAAGCTGCACAAACGCAGAAATGCTACCATTAATCAGTGGAGTGATCACACTAACAAGTTCTACCGTTTTCATCTCAGGACCATCATCGGTAACTGGTGGCAAATCAGCAGGTTGCGCAGACCACCAGTGTTCTGGCTGCAACGAAAATTCCGGTCCTTCGAGCTAAATACTTCCCTCAGTCTTCGTCTGGCGTTGCCCCTCTTGAAGCAAGCTTTGCAGGGTTCCTTTCTCCCGGATTCGACGTATCGCTATTGCGAGATCTTGAGAACCAACGCGGTTAACAGGCAGACGATTAGTAACAAAAACACTGAAACGGCGAGATCTATTCATGGTATAAAATAAACCGCCATTGAATCATTCCAGAAAACAGTTCAATAAAAGTAACTTGATGTTTTTCAGATAGATATCATTCGGCCTAGTTTAATATCGAGAATAGCGGCAGACAGTTTGAGTCATGGTAACTATAGTGATTGTTTTTAATGGACACACACGTGACCTTCCTAAAACGGACGTACATTGCATTGAAAACGTTTCACGACTTTGGATGTAACAAACCGCTTCATAACTAACGCTACTGGCATCGTTGAGCTTATGCAGCTCCAGCTGCCAATCATGCAAGGTAAATCCGAACTATCGTGGAATCGAAATTCATTGAGCTTTAGGCAGTGTTTGAAGCCATCGCATCCAAATACCTAGGAGATCAGAGTGAATCACTTTATGACATTCGATGTTGGGCTAACACAATCCTTGCAGCAAACCTTAACCGGAAGAATGAAGGGTTGGATCATAGCAAAGGGTTCAAATAATTGACTCGCCTGAGACAATACTCCTCTGCGAGTGATAGGTTTCTCACGCATGCTGACGTGGACCTCCAACTTACGCACAAGCGCCTACCTTCTCCAAGTTCCAGCGCTCTTGGACAGACAAGCAAAAACCTGTAGCGCTTCCAAAGCGCGTGACTGTTGCAGATTTGTGATCCTGCTTGGGCACCGCCTCACGGTTATTAAACTACGTTGGACATGAGTTTGCATCGTACGTTGTATACTGATAACTATAGTTGCATTTAGTTATTAACAAAAAATTGGATGGAACTTCAGTAGAAAATGAGATTGGTTGGATGAAACGGGTAAAACGATTCTTTGGATTTTGTTTGTCTTTCAATGGAAACATAGCCAAAAAACATTCAAAATTTATTATAAGACATCATAGCACATACATTATGTCAAACAAACTATTTTATTACAAAATCAAATTCAAAATAGAAGCATTTGCCGTTTGGTTAGGTGATATCCCTCTGCCTTCGTCACAGCACTAGCTGTGTAGCACCCAGTTTTTGAGTAATTTAGAAAATGACACACAATCATGTGCTACCTTAAAATGGCTATATCTACTTGCTGAAGTTCAACACAAAACAATATCTGGCTAATATCGTATGGTAGACAAACATCTGCGTGACCAGATCATCAAGTGTTTACAGACATTTATAGTGGAATGATCAACAGCTACGTATTGGCTGTAAACGAAGCCATGATCAATTAGAATGAAAGCGTGCTTTCGGCTTTTACTTCAAAGCATGAGTTGGAAAGAAGCTTTTAAAATAAAAGAGACTCCAAACTACCTTGTTTCCCGTGATATTAAAAAATTCAACTTCAATGGAACATAAACAGCTTGTCACCTCTAAAAAGTATTTTAATGCGTTTATGTATTTTTTACCGATGTGATTATATTGTTCCAACAGGACCACTTCTGGCTCATGTTGCACTTCTATGTTTTCATCACAAGTTTTGGGAGGAATTTTTGTATTTAAGTTCAAATTGGATGGAATTACTCGAAAACAAGCAACGGATCTTGAGGTTGTTAAGGGGTTTTGAAATAATGTAAGTGAATTAATTTCAGTCTCTGGTTAAATGTTGATAACCTTGAGTAAAACTGTGAAAGAGGTTATCGCCAAAATAACCCACATATAAAAAGGCTTTCAACGTTGCATGGCTAGCATTTATTTGGTGAATTTCTGAATTTGTTGTAGAGTGACAGGACATTTCCTGCAATATGCAGTAAATAACATTGCAGCACGGTTGACAAAGAAGAAAATCAAATAACAGTATTCGTCAAGGTGGAGATAGTGCGCTTACTTTGATAACCAAAGAACATAAGCCAAGCGTTATTCTGGTTACGTTTAAGCCAAATGCAGTTTATGTATTGATTTTTCCATCTTTCCCATACATTTTGGGATTCTACGTTATGATATACCAGTTGGAATTACTATAATAATTAGCCTAAATGTATGTCTGGCTTACTGTAGAGCAGCTCCGTACATTTTACTATCTGCAGGTAATAGTTTCATTTTATCATAATTTTTCCTTTTTTCAGGTTAGTCCAGCAACCGTAAATAAGACTGACTCTTTGCCTAATCATATTTTGACTGTTTATGTGAATCAATCCCGATCTCAAATATCCTGTTGATGTAAATTGAATTACCTTATGGTGTAATCAAGTATGTCTAATAGCTGTCCACAATCTTTTCTTTGGCCGTTTTTTAATCTGAAACTCTGTAATGTTTGCCTAATACTACAATGAGGCGAAAAGGAGTTATTTATATAATTTTTGTTCTTTCAACTACACTCATATTTGTTTAATTTCAAACAGACATATGTCCTGCTTTGGAATTTTTTAGTGAATTTTCAATATACTGTTTTGTAGTATTGACAACGACGACGAAACGTGGCTGTTACATTTAATGCTTGAATTGAGCACTGTCAACGACGAAAGTATGGATTACATTTTTACAATCCTAAGTCGGATTTTGAGCTCTGTAGATTCGCACGATCAAGCTGGGAATTGTGCTCATCATGATCGTCCTCGATCTGGTACAGTCTTTCGTGGAAATCATCTCCATTCAATGAGGGACAGGTCGACCACAGGCGGTTTTCTTCCGGTTAGTTGTTTTGCTTCACTGTGCATGAACTGAACCCAGCTGCAAGCTGTTGCCGCTGCCTCGTAGTGAATGTCTTGCACTTTTTGCTGGTTACGTCACTGGTAGTTGTGTCGTGCTTCAGTAACTCCAGTATATCGCGCAAAGCCTCGTAAACAACTAGGACAAATAAGAAGAAACAATGAGAATCCACGCCCAATCATTGCAAGATTTGTGTCATACAAAAAAAGAAACGAGTTTCTTACTAACAAACGGAAACTCAAAAATATCGAAGAAAGACAGCATGTCTTCGTTTGTGAAGATCTCACACCTCTACGGTACAAGCTACTGAAGTACATGCAAAAATCCTGTTCTCATACGTTTACCTCTTGCTACACTCGAAACGGCAACATAAAAGCTAAGCTCAAGACAACTGA
>Ga0210059_1001311_pt1 | contig 37023 bp, 13 predicted proteins | sample Ectturendosymbi2_FD_188042 | JGI IMG/M metagenome (GOLD analysis project Ga0210059, IMG submission 188042) | Ecteinascidia turbinata endosymbiont from Florida, USA - Sample 2 (SPAdes) (version 2) | ecosystem: Host-associated > Tunicates > Ascidians > Unclassified | place: Key West, Florida... | reverse complement strand
TCAGCTATTGTGCCATTGTATTCTCATTTGCTCTAATGTTCGCTAATGGTTGGTTTACTGCATGCGATGGCTTTTATGGTGCTTCTGCTTATTGGCTGAGTCATATGAAACAATAAACCATTACCATTACCATTTCCTCCGATATCCTAACCTGCAGCGCTGATAGTTTATATTCACTTCAATGACACATAAATTAGGGGAGTGCGTGTAGACGAATGTGCATATTACAGTATGTCAAAAAACTTTGCCAAAGCGTTGGTTTGGAAACATGAATATGACGTCATATTGTGACGTCACAAACAGCACACACCAAATACTAATGACCACCATATGCCACACAATGAAGCCCCCCATGAAAATTTTCTGCGTACGACACCGCATACAGTAGCTCGTTACCCACTGTCTGAGCCATTCATTGTTTTTTTTTATGCGCATTTTATTTATATACGGATTTTATTTTACCACATTTGGCGGCAGGCCGAAGCCTGAATAACGCTTTTTGTCGGGCGGTTGCTGAGAACGCTCATGCCCAAGGACCCAAACCTTCCAATTGGGAGGTGGACACTCTACCACTGAGCTAGTCGGCGCCCACAACATGCGTTGTTGTGTCTAATTGAGGATTGTTACGTCAGGTCTGTCCGTGTTACGAAATAAATAGATCATTGCACAATCACTGTGCTCGAATTTGGAAAGTAAGCAGCGGCGCAGCGCTATTCCCAGTGTTGAGACACTGACTCGAGCCTTAATTTTCGATTTTTCGTCACTTGCTTCAGCTAGCCGCAGTATCTCTGCTGCACCTTGAAAAATTGTGTGCAAGGGCACACTTTCAAGGCAGTACTACTGGATACGAACTGCCTGTGTAGTGAAAGCCATATTCCAATACACCCTGGTTTTCTAGCACTGGACCAGAAATAAACATTACTATTTGTCCTAAATGTCCGAATTTCCAACCCATACTGTCTAAGACCCTCCTTTGTTACCTAGCAAACCTGAACCAGAAACACAAACGCATCATGCACAAGTTCGATTCTCAACTTGCTGCGTGTCTGTGCAAAACTGTCCTCTGCTTTTATTCCAGGTTTATTGTTTTAATACTTTAACTTGAGGGCAGCGTTGAAAGCAAATCAGTAGTAGTGAAAATAGGTTTGCAACATTGAAACTCATGAATAAAAAATCATATCGTAATAAAAAATCGTATCGTTATAAAAAATCGTATCGTACTTGCGTTTGCGGCGATATCAAAACTGAGATTCACCTTTTCTTTTGCTCTAATTTTCATGATGCCGCACGTGCGATCCTTTTCAATGGGGTCTGTAATACTGTAACTAGCAACATATCACCTGAGTTCTTTGACTGTCTGAGTAACGTTGAGTTGCTGCGTATTTTCTTATTTGGCTTGTCTGATAACGAGCCATCACATGTCTCGGTTGCTGTGTTTTGTGCCATGGATGATTTTCTCAAGTCTTGTAATATATATTGATAAGTCCTGTAATAGATTTTGATGCGTTCCTGTAGTGCCGTACGAGTTGCTGGCTATGCAGTGTATTTGTGTGTGCGTTTCCATTTGTTTTTCTATTCTTTTTGCGTTGTTACATTGTCATAGCTCGACGTGACACGACAAAATTGCACCACTCAGGCTACCGCCTGTAGCAAGATTGTCGTTAAATAAATAAATAATAATAATTATAATAATAATCAAACTCATGAATTGACGCCATATTCTAAAATCCTCTAAAATGAAATCCAAGTTTCAACTGTGTTTTCAGTGCGGTACGTGACCTGTATCGTAGATTTGCTGGAACTAATTTCCCTAAATTCAAATCAATCAAACAGCATTGAACAATATTTCAGCGTGTACAACGTTATAGCAGTAATTCCTTTTCATTGTTAGCACCCTTTGAAATCACCAACCAATTCTCGCATTCCTCTCTAGAATGGTGATTCTGACAGACCATATTGATTTCATGTGTAAATGACGAAAGCATGTGGCGTAGCCAGCCCAAAATTTTTTTTGGAGAAAATGTTTGATTTTAGGCGAGCAACAGTATTTTCGTTGGGATACTACCTCTGAAAGTACAAAATGACTAGATACGCTAAAAATTTTGGGGGGCATGGTCACTTAGGCCCCCCTGACTACGCCTATAGACAAAAGCATTGTTTTCCAATATTCAATCGCTAAAATGACAACGAAATAATGCATTACAAAAATCCAGATTCGGTTACTTTCATATTAGCAAAAAGTGAATTTACGGTACCATGCGTTTATGTATGGTGTGTTTGTGAGTGGTAAGGTGTGATACTGTTGTATCCAACTCAAGGAGTTTGATACTGTTGTTTTTTGTTTATGATGGTAAAAAAACTGGATGTCTTGGTGCTGAGATCAACTCAGATGTCTTGTTGAGGATTTCAGGTCTTGGTTTTAATGTTGCGTAGACAGGAAAATCCAGTTTCACGTGGGTAAGTTGTTGCGAAAATCATAAGCACAGGGCCTACTTTGCCAGTACGGGATACCTTTCCAAAGGAGGGGTTGTGTCACAATGCATCTATGATAAGAGAAGGTGAATTGCGTATTCGCAATAGTGCGGGTTGTGTTTTATTTTTTTATAACAGTGGTTCTTAACGGGATCGCCAGTGAAAAATCCTGGCATCCCTGAAACGTTTGGGCCGGATTTACGTACAGGCGTAGTAGGCTTAAACCTAGGGCCTCAAGATCCAAGGGGCCTCCAGAAAATTGTGTTACTCAAAGAGCAGTGATTGTCAATGTCGTCCAGGTGGATCACTGGTGGTTCACCTGGAATTTCTAGTGGTGCGCAAAGAGTTCAATAAATCCTTGATGAAACGTTAATTCACTTATATGCAATACAGTTTCCACTTGTTGTTCATCACAGTGGCGTACGCAGAAATTTTTATGGGTGGTTTCATTCAGTGGCATATGGTGGACATTTGTATTTGGTGTGCGCTGTTTGTGACGCCACAATTTGACGTCATAGTCATGTTCCCAAAGCAACGTTTTGGCGAATTTTGTTGACATAATATGCATATTTTTCTACATCTACTCCCCATATTTCATTGCACTGAATATAAACTTTTAGCGCTCCAAGTTAGGCTATCGGAGTACAATACAATCAACGCTACGACACAGCAGTTCATAACTGGAAAAATGTCAGGCTATGCGTTAAAACAGGGGAGTAAAACACACTCATCAGTGCGTCAGAACAATTTACAACTGGAGGGTGCGCTAATGTCTTGTCGAATGCGAGCAGTCGAGCATAGAAAAAGTGCGCCTGGACTGGCTGGCGCATACCCCTGTTTGATAGATCGAATCTTGCTAGTTGCTAAACTACACAAGAATTGAGAATGCGCATAAAGTGGGCAAGGAAACTTTCGATTTTTTGTTATTTATAGAAGTCCAGCAAAATTTTAGTTTTTGCTTTTCCCTGCTGAGACATTATTAAATGCCTGAATGCTTCTGTGCTAACAACTGCTGTTTTTGAGCTCGTGCAACAGTTTTACCATGCTATAGAAATTGGTTCTGTAGCCAATGGGGCAGCGCTTGCGCTGATCAGCCTTAGCAGACAAAATAAATGTAATTATTTCGGATAAAGTGAACTATCGCGGAACACAATCTTAAACATGCGTAGTGGACGAAAGGTCTGCGTAATGTGGTGAGATGGTTTCTGGACGCAGATCACAACCAAGATTCCCACCAAAACCTAATTATTACTTTTTGGCCCATTTACAATGTTCCTTGAAGTGTGCATGCAAATTCATTCCGTGGTATTTGCATTAAGTCGACAAATAACAAGCAAAGGTATGCGAAAACAATTAATCTCCTTTGCGCAGGTTATACATTTTTGTAAAACGTCAAGCTCAAGGGTTTTTTTAACCCCAACCCCCCCTTGCTTACGCCCTTGCCCACGAAAACCTAATTATTACATTTTGGCCCATTTAGAATGTTCCTTGAAATTTGCATGGAAATTTATTCTGTGGTATTTGCTTTAATTCGACAAATTAACAAGCAAAAAGTATGCGAAAACAATTAACCGCCTTTGCGCAGGTAATAAAGCTTTTGTAAAATGTCAAGCTCAAGATTTTTTTAACTCCAACCCCTCCACCCACCCCACCCTTGCGTACGACCTTGGTTCATGAGGTATCAGCGTGTAGCAAAGTGGTCCATCGGGTATTTATTTCAAAAATTTGCTGCATGGGCGAAAACGGATGAGAACCACTGGCGTGGAGTCAATTTCCAGTATAAGATCAGTTCGATGAGCGTTCGTTATGTATTACAGTGTGTCTTGCGGCTGCGGACCCGGAGCGCCGGAGCTGGGCATTTTGCTCGGAGCCGCAGCTCAGATGAAAATTAGGAGCCAGTGTTCAGTTTAAAATTTAAGAGCTGGAACTGGAGCTATGGCTATTTGAGAGATAGGAAGGTCAGGGTCCCTTCCAAGATACTCACGGATATAACTAATTGGTAGCGAATTAGCATTTCTTTGCATGGCAGTACGTTTTCCGGGGGGTAAAATGTGGACTTTTCTTGAGGTATTCATCTGTGGAAATAAATTTTATATTTTCAGCACGGTAGCTATTATTATTTTCTCCTAAGCTTTGCAGGTTGAATTGAGCTTTACTTTGCCATTCATCACTACTCTTTATGGGTACAAAGCATAACAAATCAGACGTTTTCAGCTATTTTAAAAAACTGAAGTTGAATTTTCGTGCTAGAAGCCGTACTATGTCTTCGAACAAACGACTTTTAAACTGATCTTGTCGTTTGTTAGTGTAAATGTGTGAACGTTAGAAAGAACACAGTTTCGAGAGGGAAAAAAGAAACTTCACCACATATTCCTCCCCTAGAATAATCTTTATGGCTACCTCTGGAAAATCCGCTATTGCCCCCAAGGAAAAAATCCTTTCAATGACCATGACCAAGACAATTCAAAATATTAATGTGTGAAAACGAAAAAAGCCCGAACTGGAACCGGAGCCATGTTATGAAAAAGGAAAGCTCCGTAGCCGGAGGTACACTCATGAATCCAAGAGCACAGGAGCTGGAGCCGAAGCCATCATTATGAAAAGAAAAGCTCCGGAGCCGCAGTAGTGTCATATTTACGACGGCTCCGTAGTCCTGGTTTCAACTATCCATGAAATTTAGTTTCATTGACTTAATGAGATTTTATGTTGAAAACACCAGGGTTATCTAATAAGGAGATTCCATGAATGTCAGCATGATCCGTTGGTTCAGTCTGATATAAGCTATAGTGTCGTCATACTCACAGGTCCGTTGCCTGTGTTTACTGAATGATATCGATGGATACGTGTGAATCAGGCGAAATAACTTGCTGTTGTTCGTGCTTGATACGCACAGGGTCGGATTTAGGTGATGCGAGGCTACTAGACTAATCCACTTGTAAGGCCCCATCTCCCATTGTTACAAGAGAAAAATGGAAGAGCGCTAAGCCGAAAATGACGACACTGACGCTCTAAAATACGGTAAAATAAATAATTTGCAAATCCGTACAAAAGTGCCCCACGGTCACTGCGCTTGTTGCTACTTCCGAAGCACAAGCGTACAATGACACGGGATTGTGGAAATCATGCTTGGTTGGCGGGAACACAATTATTAATTCCGACAGAATATTGTTGTATTGTATTGTTTACTGCAAAAACCGGGTGCGATGCAATAAAAAACAAACGCCGTTTGCAAACACTTGAAAGCATTCCCAAGCTTGCAGTTGGGAGACCGAAAAAAACCTCAGGTTATCTAGTCGATACTCCCAGAATCTCGAAAGATAGCAAAAAACAGAGGAAACGCATAAAACAAGAACACCAAAAAATAAGGACAAAGTTCACCAATATTGATTTAATAGATGCTCCAATTTAATATATAAAACAATATTCTGTTGATTAAGTTTTCGCAATTTGACAGGCACTTTTGAAAATGAAACCAAGTCTTTAGTACTGCGATAGCCAATAATTGCGCATAGTTTTTTTAAAGTGGTGTAAACGTAGATTTTTATATTCCGCATTGATTTCTCTCCATATCACCGCTCCTTTATAAGATATTAGCTTTTTGCCAATATTACTATGGACACTGGGAATGAAATAGTTTTGATTGCTAGCATATCTTGTATGGTAGTTATGTAAATCCGAAGATCTCTGGAACAGACCATTATAAATACTGGGCAATAATCCATCATTAAGTTTGTGCATTAATTTGGCCAATTCCAGTTTATATATATCCTGTGCTTTCAGAAAATTCAATCTCTTATCAATGGGGCTTACCTGTGCATCATAATTACTGAACGTCATATTGCGCAAAATGTTATTTTGGTTCACATAGATTGGCTTGAAATGTGACGTGGTTGCAGCCCCCCAAGCTGTAACGCAGTAACTTAAATGTGTATGCAAAACTATAGTATAGTAATTTGAGCGTGTTTAACGGTAAAATGTTCCTCGTTTTGTAGATCACACTTGAGGCAAAGGCTAACTTTGTTTCAATTTGTTTCAGATGTGACGACCAATAAACTTTTCATCTACAATAACACTGAGATATTTCACAGACTTCTCACGTCTAATCTGATGGTTGCCTAATCTAACTAAGAAATCTTCTGCTAAATTACTTTGTATCTTCTTTCCTGTCAGGAGATACATTGACTTAGCATAATTTATAGACAGTTTATTTAGGGGCATCCAATCATGTACTTTTAATAATTCATTATTAAGCATACTCTGCAAAGTAGATAGACTAGAGTGTGAAAGAGACAGATAGGTATCATCTGCATAGAGGATTGTTTTAAATTTTGAACAAAGGGATAGATCATTGATATACATTATAAACAACAATGGCCCAAGAGTTGAACCCTGAGGAATTCCACTAGCTATGTTTCTACAATTCGATTTTGCACCATTTACAACAGTATATTGCTTACGGTTGGTTAAATAAGATGTGAACAGCTGAAGTGCTGTTCCATTTAGACCATAATTTTGATGTAGTTTTTTAATAAGAATATTATGTTTTGCAGTGTCAAAGGCCTTTGAAAGGTCTATGAACAAATAACAGGTAAACAAGCCATTGTCGTAATTGCGGAGTAAATCTGAGTATACACTTTCCACAGCTAAGGACGTCGATGAGTTTGGTCTAAAACCAAATTGACGTCCAGTTAAAAGTTCAAAATCTTGTAGTTCTGAATGTAATCCATGGTGTAATATTCTTTCAAAAATTTTATTCAACTGAGATAATAAAGAAATTGGTCTGTAATTAGTGCATGCACTTTTATCTCCCTTTTTATGTACAGGAATTACCTTGGCTTCCTTAAGAGAATTAGGATACACACCTTTTACCATGCATTTGTTAAATACTACTGACAAGAATGGTGCTAAGACAGTTTTGGCCATTTTTAGAAATTTATTTGGAATATAATCTACTTTTAAGGCTTTAAAAATTTTCAAATAATCAATTCCACATATAACTTCTTCTACAGATGTATCGACCAAGGAAAATGTTGAGGTGCAGCTGTGGCTAAAATTTGAAGAGGCTGAAGTAGGCGGGGTTATTGTTTTTGCAAGTTCAGGCCCAATGTTGCAAAAGTATTGGTTAAAACTGTTGGCTATATCTTGAGGGTAGTTTAATTTATTTCCAGTCTCATCTACAATCCTTGCTATTGAAGATTTGCTTTCAGGGTTAATTTCCAATATACTGTGTATAGTTTTCCAAAGATTTTTTGGGTTATTCGTGTGTAATAAGATTTGCTGTTCATAATTGCTTTGTTTTGCAGCTTTGATTGTTCTATTAAGTGCATTTCTGTATTGCTTATATGCATCATATTCAAATGTACCTTTTTTATTCCAAAATTTTGAATAAAGTTTATTTTTTGTTATGATAGATTTCAATAGGGCCCTAGTCATCCATGGGTTTTTGAAAACTTTGCTATGCTTTCTTGAAACATTACACAAGGGGGCATGATTGATAAGCACTACTAAAAAGGTTTGTGCTAATATTTCTAAATCACTATCAGGTGGTACATCTGGGTCAAGCACAATGGTTTGGTTTAAAGTTTGTTGAAGATCAAATAAAACATTTTCAGGGCAAAAACATTTCATATCCCTAAATTGGTTGTTTTTATAAATATTCCTAGCATTTGGTTTTATTTGTTTTGCAATAGCAAAAATAGGTAGGTGATCTGATATTTCGTATATCGGTATGCCAGATAATATATCATGTTTATTGTCATTAGTGTACATATGGTCAATGATTGTGGCTGAATGATCTGAAACTCTGGTGGGTTTACTAATAAGTAATTTGCAAGACAGTCTGATTAGTGAATTGACATAATCTTTTATATTAGATTCAACCTCAAGGTTACCAAGATTAATATTAAAATCACCACAGATATAATACAAAGGTTTATGGTCACTCAGGTACCTGATTGTGTTCAAAAATATTTTTCTAAAGAGTGTATGATTTGAAACAGGATGTCTGTACACAACACCTAGAACAAAATTACCTTGATTAGTTAATATTTCAAGCCACAGGGATTCACAATGATCACTTAGTGGTGGTATATTTGAGAGTTAATGGAACTTAATATTTTTTAAAATATAAAAACCAACACCACCTGCATTCATATTTGTGTCAGTATGTACAAAGTCATACCCTTCAAGCTGAAGATTATAACTCACAACAGGTTTGGAGTTTTTTGATTTAGACTCTGTGATGGCAATAATATCAGGGCAGTGTTCAATGGCTGAAAGAAAATTTTCCAATTTATACAAATTTTTTGAAAGACTTCTTACATTCATATGAAAAATCGTTAAGGCATCCTGCATATTACAACTTTTAAATATGTTACATGTTTCATGTATATTGTAGTAAAGACTGTTTTTACAAAAGTGCGATCCATCTTCATCTGTCTCACTGTGAATGAGTAGGGTTGAAGTTTTTGAGTTTATTTCATTATGACTATCTTGAGAGTTTGCACAAATGGAGCAGTGATATGGAATACTGTTACAGTTGTAAAATTTCAATTCACTTTCAGTTAAACCACTGCATTGAAAATGATACAGTTGTTTACATATGACACACACAAAATATTCCTCACAGTTATTAAAAGAAGTGTCACAGATATAGCATCTACTATGACAGTCAATTTTGGTAAGACTAAAGAGACTCATTATGGAGTATAGTTTAAACTACACTGTATACTCAACATTCATAAAGTTTCAAATCAAACTATGCCATCCTTTACAAGATCTTTTTAAGATTTTATAATAATAATAGGAGAACCATCCCTTTCTTTTAAATGTGTCACCCCAAAATTAGTCCATATATACTTATAACCCTGAAATTTTTTAAATTCAAAGCAAGTTTTAAACAACTCTTTGTTAGCTTTTGTCAAACTTTCATTTATGAAGTATTTTGATCTACCTTTTCCATCTTTGAATTGCTGGCATCCAAGCTTTTTTCTATTACTAAAGACAGCATCCCTCACCTTTCGAGAATGAAATTTGGCAATAATGCATGGATTTGGATTAGTGTTGGTTGGGTGAGCAAGCCGGTGAGAAATATTGATATCACTATTACAGATGTTAACACCAATTTTCTGTGCCAGTTCTACTATGAGTTCATCCATAGATTCATCCTTGGTGTACGGTATGCATGATCTTCTACTGTATTGCTCAAGTTCATTCACAGAAAGTTCTAGAGCTTCATTTTGTGATTCCAGGCCAAGCAGAGTCTCTTTGAGATACTTATTTTCAGTTTGTAATTCCTTGTTTGTTTGTTTGATGCTGCTCATTTCATTCTTCATTTCTTCATACTTCTCATTCAGGAACTCTTGACTTTTTCGGACTTCTTGGATTTCATTTACAAGTATTGAAAGTTTATCAGCAGCATCTCTTTGAAAGAGGCTTATAGTTTCCGTGAGCTTTTCTAACTTGTCAGACAGACTGGCTATAGTCGGTTTTCTTCCACCATCAGTCATTTTCGGATTCAATAATAATATAACACGCCTACAATATTCAGCCAATAATACAAAAAATGAATATCCTAAGTCTCTGAAACTTATTCAAATAGAATAACCAACCAAAAATGTCACAGTTAAATATTTGACAACACACATGGCCTACGTTAAGTTTCATATCTCGTTTTTCATATCTCTGCGCTCAACAGCAGCATCCAAAATAAACAATTTCCTAAAAACAAAACATACTGCATACATGTGTGCCAAGCATAAATACGTTAAAGCGCAAGGGGGTAAGCAGCACGTTTCACCTCGCTTAACACGGCTGTACAAATCTCGTACACGAGCAAAACACGTCAAGTGAAACCCACCCAAATGGTTGCAAATGATCGGATCACGATTCACGTCTTTGTTACTTTTTCAGACTGCAAAGAATCGAAGGCAACGAAACTGTCGCGCGAATGGATATGAGATTTAAACTTCCCTTATGCTGTCATTATTGAAATACGTATCAAGAAATAAAAAGCCACAATCATAGAATCAAGTAAGGCTGGACAGAGCCCAGTAAACAATTAAAAAAGGTTTTGACCTTGTCTTATTGATAACAAAATCATTTTGGAATTCATCAAAATTTGTTTGCCTAAGTTTGTCACTTTTAATGCACCGAATGCTTAGTGTGGACTGTGACCCTTTAACTCATTTCTAATTCTTTTGAATTTTGAAAAGGACCTTTTTCCTGATAAGTTAGTGCCCATCATGCTAAGAAGTAAAGGTCCACGTGGTTACATAAACCAAGAACCAGTAATCTAAAGCATCAGACCAAACGCGGTTCAGTGGTGTAGCCAGCCCAAAAACTTGGGGGGGGCAAAAAATTACGTGGAGCCAAAATGTTTGATTTTAGGCGAATAACACCATTTTTCTTAGAAAAACGCCTCTCAAAGCACAAAATGACTATATTTTTTAAAATTTTCGGGGAGGCATGGCCCCTTTGGCCCCCACTGGCTACACCTATGACGTGGTTCTGTCTTTTTGTCTTTTTTTGCTGTGAGCCGTAAAACTGCCATGTCGATAGGACTGCTGCTAGTCTTGGACATATTTCTTATCTGGTGCATATTAAACATGAACAACCACAAGTTCATTCGCCTGAGTCACACGTATCAACCGACATGATTCACCAAACGCAGGACGCAGACAACGTGCTTTGAGTATAACATGACGACACTATATAGTCGGCATGTTGCTGGACCAACGGTCATATTGAGATCCATGGAATCTCGTTGGAAGACCCTGGCAATATAAACACGAAATCGGATTAGTTAAATAAAACTAAACTTCATGAATAATTAAGACATAAATTGTTGACGAAAGTTTATCGAATTGATGACATACCTGCAATTGACTCTATGCGTACCACAGTTTGCTGGAGGCCCCCTTGGACCTTGAGGCACTATAGGATTAAGCCTACAGCACATAGCCTATTGGCAAATCCGGCGCTGGATACGCACCTGACTCAAGCTTAAGGTTATACTGCAGACAAGAGGTATGTGTTAGATTTCTACACGGGGTGGTTTAACCCGCATGGGTTGCGGGTACCCACATTTGCGAGGCCAGTGCAGAATCCCGCAGAACTGTACGTGCGGGCCCGGGATAAGACATTTTTTTGAGGGTTACTGAATAATGACGCAGTGCATGTGAAATAGACATTTAGCAAAAATTAAATGCTACAGAGAGCTTGTGGTGCAAGGGTGCAACTATAGCAACATTTTCCAATGGTGCGAAACCATTTCAATTACCTGATCTATATATGATAGAGACCAACTATAGTGGACTGATCTCACCATGCCCAAAACCCACCATCGATGTACGATTCTGCTCGTTCAGGAAATAAACTGCAGATCAGAAATGCGGTTGATTGATTACGATAGCAATGATCAGTAGGTTTTAGCGACTATTAGAATGCTGAATGTCTGATGGCTTTTGAGAGTATGTTTTCATTATGTACTCTTCGTAATGTTTTGTGTGATGTTGATTCAGTAATCTGTGTCTATTGTAAAAAGTGGTTTCATATAAAATGTACACGTTTATCTACATCCAATTCACAATTGTTGAACAACAGTGATATCACATGCCACTGCTCAATGTGTACAAAATCTCATTATGCAGGAATTTCACATAACCTCAACCCCAATGAAATTTTACCTGATGAATTCTCCAGTGATTGCAGATACTATAATATGTTAGAAACAACCAAGATTTGAAAATCATGATGCAAGAATGCACTTTCTGTTGTCCATACAAATATAAGAAGTTTAGCTAAAAATCTTCCTCTTTTAGAAGCTTTTATTTATCAACTAAATCACTTTCCTGACATTATTGCCATATCTGAGACAAAGTTAAGATCAACAACACCAGTCAATTTAGATATGATGTTAACATTTCTGGATATAACTTAGTGCATGCTGACACAGAGACAACTACTGGTGGTGTCGGCTTTTATATAAGGGAGGGTGTTGATTTTTACACATTACCAACTTTTGGCATAGATAGTTCTGATTGTGAAAACCTCTGGGTATAAATTAAGCTGCACAACACTAAATGTGCTACTGGTGTTGTGTACAAACATCCAGCTCCAAATCATAAAGAATTTGATGAAAAACTCTTTCAATTTGTAGATCATTTAAATGAAAACAAATATACTTATGTTATATGTGGTGACTTCAATATACAGTAAATCTTATGAAGTATTCTAGGGACAGCATTGTTACTGAGTATGTAGACATGCTTCACAGTCTTTCTTGCAAAGCACTTATCAGTAAACCAACTAGAATTACTGAACAATCTTCTACACTGACTGATCATATATATACTAATGATACAAAGCATGCTATTGTGAGTGGGATATCTAAGACTATTTTTGACCTTTCAGATCATCTGACAACATTTTCTATCGTTAAAGTTGCTGATGCAAATACTACCTCTGACAATTATACAGTTAGAAATATGAAAAACGTCTCCATAAACGACTTTTTATTTGATTTATATCAACAATTGTCACAAAGTATCCATCATAATGAAGATTCAACTCTTAACTCCCAGTTTGAAAATTTGTAGACATATTTCAAACAGTGGTAAATAATCGTGTTCCTCTATGTAACGCATCTAGAAAACAAAAAAGAATGCGGCAGAAACCATGGTTACTCCTAGTATATACTAATCTATTCTCACAAAAAATAAAATGTACCATGAAGTGCATAATAAAAAGAATACCCCTTGTATAATATGTATGATGTATATAGAAATAATCTCTCAAGAATAATCAACGTGGCAAACCAACAGTACTATTATACTTTGACTTCTTCCAACAAAAATGATGCAAAAAATTTCGCCAGATAACTTCAAACGCAAAAACCGATCACAACCATCTAAGATCAACACTGCCTCAGGTACTGAAAATCATGACCCTGTTGAAATTGCAAATGAATTTAATTCATTTTTCAGTAAAGTCGGTGAAAGAATGGTATCGAGTATCCCCCCGTCCTTTGATTCCTTATAATTTAGCCACTACACAAAATCTTCATTTTTTCTACACAAAATAAGTGAATAAGACGTACAAACCCTTATTAGCAAATTAGATGAGAAAAAAAGCCATTCGTTGTGGTGACATTCCAACTAAATTCCTTAAATTATTAACTCTGTAGTGACACCATTTTAACTCATATTTCCAACAGATGCATGACAGAAGGCATATATCCCAATTATTCAAAGGAAGCTCAGATTGTACCCTTACATAAGTCAGGATACTCAACAATATGTCGAAATTATCAACCGATCTCCTTACTACTACAATTTAACAAAATTTTTGAAAAATTCTTGCATGACAGATTATATTGTTATCTGAAAGATTTTGGTTTGTTGTCTTAACATCAGTATGGATTTCGACCAAATTCTTCAACAGCCTTGGCAGTCGAATATATTTATTCTAACCTTTCAGCCAATCGCCATAAAGGACTGCACACTTGTTTGCTATTTTTAGACTGCTCGAAAGCATTTGATACTGTCGATCATGAAATCTTATTAAACAAATGGAAATGAATTTTAGAATTAGAGGCATACCACTGATGTTAATGAAAAACTACTTGTCAAATCGTAGACATTTTACGTTTGTGCAAAATATGGCATCTAAAATTAATTAAATTACATGTGGCGTTACACAGGGTTCCACTCTGGGCCCATTATTTTTTATCAAGTATGCAAATGACCTTCCCAAATGTTCTTCATTCAGTACTAAACTATATGCTGATGACACATATTTATGTTTGGAACATGGTGATTAGAGACAATTAAAACTTATGGTAAATAATGAGTTAATAAAAGTAGATGAATGGATGTGTCTCACGAAATTATCTATATATTATGCGAAGTGCATGTATTTTCTAATGGGAAAATCATTTAATAAATCTGAAGAAGAAAAAAGGAATTTCAAAATTCACATTAATAATCTTGTGTTGCAGCGGAAAACATCTGCAAAATACTTAGGTGTTTTGTTAGATTAATCTCTGAATTGGAACTCCCATGTCAAATTCTTAAACTTTAAGTTATCGTTTGCTCGAGCATGATATATAAAATTCGAAACTTTGTACCATTTAATGCTTTAAGAATAATCTATTACTGTTCCGTAGGTAGTCAACTCCAATATTGCATCGTATCCCATGGAACAGCTTGCGATTCCATGCTTCAACCTCTTAATACTATCCATGATTATGTTTTGCGTGTTCTCACATTTGGTAATTTTAAAGTCACGTAACTCCTTGATATAAAGAACTGCTTTTTTTTAATAAAAGATATATATCAATTAGAGCTATATAAATTAATGTATAAATTTCATAACAATACATTACCACAATCATATAATAGCTTCTTTCAAAAAATTACAGAAACTCATTGTCATTTCACTAGATCAGCTGCCAGCCAAACCTACTTTGTCCCCAGAGTAGGCTCTTCTCTGCGAAAAAGGAATCTAGCCTATCAAGGAGCAGTGGTGTGGTCCAGCATACCACATAACCTTAAAAATTTGTCATAGGGTGGATTCTCCAAAAATTATAAAAAGTTTCTTATCGCGCTCGATAATACGTAACAAGCTTGACTCTTTGTAATAAACCGCATTTTGTATTTGACTAGGACAATTTAATTTACTTTCTCATCGTCGTCAGTAACATGAGACTTGTTTATTTCAAATGAACTACTCATTATTTGCCTGTCATGTTTTTCTGCTTATAGTTCTTTTTTCTCACAATTAGTGCCTAAATATTATCTGTACTACAATGTCTCTGGTCTGTACTATGTCTTCATGTTGGCGAAATGAACTGTATATGAGATTGAATTTGCAGTTTATTGTTATTTGGTATATCGAATATTCCTTTTTTTTCTTTTGTTTTCAACATTTGATTATGGATAATAGCCACATACTACTGGTAATAGTATTTTACACAATTTTTAGGGATATCTTGACAAGATAACCTTCGGGTTCTTTCGGTGTCCCTGCCCCACGTTTATTTTTTTGTTGATGTGCCTGTGCATTTATAATGTTTTATACTGGCGGCTAAAGCTGAATGCAATACAATCAGTATTCATGGTCATTATTTCCATACTCGGGTTTGGAAGTGAGTAATTTCAAACGTCAGGAAGAAACGTGTGCTGGTGAGAGTGTACATGGAAATCTTTTGAGTGCTTAAATTCCGGAATGTGGTACCACATGTACATTATGCCAAACTTCGGCCAAATGTTCCAAAATACTCAAAGAAGGCCAAAAGACCAAATGAATTTTTGTGGTCAAACTACTGAAAACGGCCAAATTTTCACAATTCGGCCGCTTAAGGGCCACGTTCCCAGCCCTGGCTTAAAGTCTGCGGGTGCGGGTTAGATGTTTGCGGGTGCGGGGCGGGAGCAGGCAAACATTTTAAGCCCTGCAGGGCTCGAATATGTGTAGAGTTAGCAGTATTATACAATAAAAACACAATAATATCCAACATTACATTGGCCTACCTTCTAATAATAGTGAGAACGACTGACAAATACACTGACATGAGTTAACAATTCCAGAGCCTGAAACGAAAATATTTCTGTAGAGACTGTTTTTTGTGAAGTTTTATCCAGAGTAGGATATCACTGTAAGTCAAGGCATGGCCTAAATTAAACTATGAACTGGACGCCAAAACTACCAGCCAGTTGTAAAAATTTGCCCCCCAGTATCACCGGATTTTACCCACTGGGTGGCACTGAAATTTTGCACTGCACTTCAAAACTTTTTAAAATTTCTGTTTAAACCTTTTAGGTGTGCTAGTCCAGAAGTGACACGTCTTCCTTCAAACTGAAGCCAACACTGTGGCTTTAAATATTTAGTGATGCAACAAAGAACGTTGTCTGTCTTCAAACATTAGTTTCGATTATCGGATCTTGTTATTTTTTTATCAAGAAAGGGGCCACACCGAGATGCTGACAGTTTGATTGTGCAGAGATAGTCGGTACTAAGTTGCATTTGTTTCAGCCCACGAGCGTAAGATCTCTCACAAAAAGGTAAACATAAGAACACTAGTGCTTTTTGCTGAAAGGTACCACGAATAAATTGTAGAAGCAGCCTGGAAGGGCAAATATTGCAAAGCAATACTTGCGTTTCCAGACTGCTACTACAATCAAAACTAGACATCACTCGTTCCCAGTGATGCCACTGGCCTCAGTCATTTCAATATCAAATTTTTCAGGTTTCAACATGAAATTTCAGGTGTAAACGTTGAAAAACGACATAAGTCTGTGCCTTGCTTTTTTCAAACTTTCTTTATATAACCTAGAGAAAGACATAGATTTTGTTTAATTTTGATAGAAACTAGAACAATATATGTAACAGAACTGCCATTGCAGTTCGAAGGACCTTAATTTCTTCTCCAAACTGTCTGTCATTAAAAAAATTCTGACTATCAATGAATCAAAGGCAAAGCAATGTGTGAAATTCAGTATCAATTGGGCTATTTGTTTCAAACGAACAAAATTCGGGGTAAATAAAGGTTTTTAAATTTGCTTTTCATGACACTTACACAAAACCAGAAAAGCATCACTACGTAATCCAGTTGAAGGACCATCAAACTGTGGAATCAGCTGGACCAAAAAACCAAGAAAAGGAAGAAGTTTACACGAAAATCGGTAGGCTTCAATTTTGCAGCGTTTTTGGGTTTCTCGGGATGATCCCTGTCACATAGAAATCAACTGGGGTGCCCGCGGGACACGTTTCTATGTCCGAATGACAAAAACTCGTGCTATTCACAAAGTACATTTTTTATAAATCTGCCTTGCCGTCAGACAAGTTGTCAGTAGGTAGTAAATTGTAATAAAAGTATAGGAAAATCGTGTCACTTTTGATGATTTGCCTCCTCCCGGTTGGACGAATATGTAACCTTGTTTGGTCATTACCAGAAGTACTGCAGTTTTCCAAGCCAACTAAAATTCCTGTTTACGCTCGCGATTGCCGCCCAGTAAAAATTTCTTATTTTGGGCTATGAGTCAATGTGTATCAATTAATAATATCGCAATGCTACTTCTGAGCAATGCGGGAGTTTTGTTAAACCTTTTTTATGACGTAAAGCTCGTTTAATATTTTTGGTTGTGATTTTTACCATTTAATTTCCTTTCAACAAAGTCATTCAGAGCTACGATTTGCAATTGAGTACTTGTGAAATTATATTGCTCCCTCCGTACATGCAAAGCGAAATCAGAAAAGATTTTGATGAGCTTGAACAACAAGCAAAAGTCACCTTGCCAAATGGTAACCACAGAACTTTACCATAAGTGGTAAAAACAAAGGAAACAGCAGGAAATTGATAGAAGCGCGTTTGCTCTGATGCCTAAGATCAGTGGTTCTTAATTTTTCCAACCCCGTGGACCCCTATTCCTTAGTTTTTTGGTCACTGACTGCCCAGAAGAAATGTCCTTTTCAAGATTCAAAGATTTTGTTTGTATTCATTTTCGATTGCATCATTCATAGTCGCATGTAATTGTCTTTATTCCTATAAAAACATATGTAGCAACTACCAAGATATTCTAAAGTCGTGACCTAAACAATTATTTGTACAAACTTGATGGAAAGTCTATTGGACCAAGGAACCATTCGATTAATTCTCGGAAAGTATAAAAGTATCGATGCTATTATCATGAAATCTAGTAAGACGCACGCAATATTACATCATTCTAGCTCTCAGCAAGGGATATCATAAGTGTCACTGGCTTTTTCATTTTCTAGAAAATCAATGTGAAGCAAGATTTCATCTGCTCAAATTGGTTGTATAAACACAGATTTGCTGATATGCTTTTTGGATAGTAAAAATTTGATCAATTTGTTGTGCATTTTTAGCCACGTTTATACCAACTGATTCAATATAATGATCGCATATGTTCTTGATTTGCAGCAGATCAGATGATTGATTTTGCGTCAGTGGGCATTTGGTGTATATTTTGTATGTGACGTGTTCATTAGTTTATTAACCAAATTCCATGTTTGGGGATGGCTAGATTGGTGGATGTTGATTTGTTGTTCAAAATATTGTTTTTTAACTTTTTGCATCATATGTAATGACCTTGCAAAGTAACGTGAGTTTATGTTTACGATTAATTTGAGTTTTGAAGATTTTTATGGCATTTCCTATAATGCCTGAACTTCTTCTGCAACTGCAAAATCATAGGCTTTGTAAACCAAGCTTTGCATTGGTGATTTGTTTTCTAGAGGTCTTTTTCACCAGTAAGTGTTTGTTGATAGCGTAAGAAATTTATCCAAAAGAGCATTGAAATTAATTTTGAGATCTTGTTAATATATCAGTTGCTGCATTACAGGTGATAGGTCTGTAATATAATCATCTAGTTCAGGGTTTCTTAACCTGGGGTGCTAGCATCCCAAGGGGGTGCTGAAATCAATTTCAGGGGGCGCTGGGGAAGGTCACATGTGCGGCGGTCAAAAGTGAAAGAAATACGTTTGGACAAAGGTGTTAGCCGATGGTAGGTAGGGGGTGCTGGACTGCTTAGGCGTGACCAGATGGGGTGCTGAGGTAGAAAAACGTTAAGAAACGCTGATCTAATTGAAAAATATGGCAATAACTTTTGCATATGGGGGACTTTTGCATTTTCTGAAACCATTTTCAATCAAGCCATTGGTGTGATGGTAATCACTAACGGGCAAAGCAATTATGCCAGAATGAATTTTCTTGCTATGTTGGTTTCTATAGATATGGTCAAGTAATGACGGTGTATGATTTCGCATAAAACGCATTGGGCAATCTAAAAGGGATATAAATCTCAAAGAAACCCTGCTCAGGAATTCAGCAAATTCCACAGCACTTGAAAACGTTCTGGAGTTTGTTTTTATGTTGATTTCACATACTTGGAAAAAAGTTGGAAACTTGTATTCGCATGACTTTTCTTGATTTTCAAAGACATGTGGAATGGCCACAGAGTTATTTCATAAAAATGTCCTTGAAAGCCCATAAACAGAAAATTGGGCCACTCCTTTGCCCTGGATTTCCTGATGTGTGCGCAATTTGGTGACCCTGCTACCTTAAAATCACAATTTGGTTTGGAATGCAGAACATTTTGTGGCAGATACGACATTGGAAATCGATTTCGTGAAGAATAAAAGTACACCATGACCTCATATGAAGAAGAAACGATTCTAAAACGCGCACGACGTTTTCTATGCACAAATAAATTCCCTGCTGAAAAACAGTTGTTTGGGGATACAGTGCATGCTTCGCTGCTCAGATACGATTTTGTTGTGAAAGTGGTTAAAAATGGGCGTCGTGAAGTATAAAATAGTTGGACCAGAAATAACGGTGGTCACGTGTCTCAGGAAAACATAATCCTATTTAGGGTTGGATAACACCCTTCAATTCCCGACTGGACTCTTGTGTTTGAAGGTTTTCTGAGCAGGGGACCTCAAGTAATTTACGATAGGTTGTGATTTTTACAGCAAGTTGATATTAATTTCCCAATACAAAGTTTATTTTGTTTGAAAGATTTAAAAATTTTCCTAGTGAGATTCCAATTTATCCTGAAATTTTTCATGAACTACTCTTAAATATTCGGGCATCCTCACATCCCTAGGTCTGTTCAAAAATTGGGAAATCCATTTAGCAACGACATTTGAATAAGCTAGAGCAGGGGTGGGCAGATAGCGGCCCGCCACAGCGTTTTCAGTTGCCCGCAGAAGCATTCAAGAAAATCTTCAAATCTGAAATTTCCTCCAACTTCTCATAGTAAACACTAGTGCAAAAATAATTTCCCCACCTCTGCACTAGAGGCTTGGACTTGGCTCAAAAAAAACAGAACTCTATGATTTAGGAAAAGTTCTAACTTAAACTATGTTAGGTGATGAAAAGCCATCGAGTGCTCACAAAAAAGGCAAGAAGTGACCGGAAGTTCCCTGAAATTTTGTTTCTTCTGCGGATTTTCATACCGTGATGGAAAGGTATGTCTGGTGAAGGCAAACGTTTGTCATATTTGTCAAATTCGATAAAAATAAAAAGAAACATATGTGCGACTACTCACAAACAATTAACTTGTATACTGTACAGAGCTAGGCACCAACCCCTTGCCAACAATTTACGACTTGGTTAATACACTTGTCCGCTATATCGTCTTTTCAAACTTCGACCTTCGCAGTGCTTACCATCGAAAATCTATCGTGGACACAGATAGGTTTGCAGCGTTTGAGGCCGACGGGAAATTGTGGGAATTTACAAGAATTCCGTTTGGCGTCACACATGAATACTTGCTTTTTAGCGAGAAATGGATGGATGGTGGCAGGCGACTGCTTGTCGGGAACATTCTCTTACCTCAAAGATGAAATTACAATGGCAGGGTAAACTCACGAAAAACATGACCAAAATGTCAAAACTTTTCTTGACGCTATATATGAACTTAACTGCTTAAAGCCCGGGCGCGGGATGTTTCATGCAGGTCAAATGCATATGTTGAAACACCGGGTGTGGTCGTCGTCATCACAGCTCGCATCACAGGAACCGCTAGCCAGAACGGAAGTGCAACGTGATACGAACTACGATGCCACATCCAACTAGAGCAGCGCGATGTCCTGTGCAGTCGGTACAACTAGAAGCGTGTTCCTAAATATAGTTCGTGTTCGCGTAACTCCTCCCGATGGTTAGCAAGTAAACACTTATGCCCTGCTGGCATCTAGTTCAAAGACGCAGTTGTGCGACAGGAGGCTGCTACAAGCGCTTGGTGTTGATGGAAGCCAATAAATGTAGCCCTTTCGACAGCCAAGTGCGATTTGCAGCAGCACTACAAACAGCGTCTCGACGGCTCTTGTAATTTCAACTCTTGTAGGGGAAGGAAGTAGTCTTTTACACGATGGGTTGAGCGCAACAAACATTCCAACCAATCCCAACGTCTTTCCGTTCAAAAAATGAAAAACGCGGGTACAGGCCTACAATCAAGAGGGGGCAACCGGGCAATTGCCCCCCACCCCCGTCCGAAATTTTGAAAAATATGTTTAGTGATTAGGTACAATATCAAGTTAAAATTACGTTGTCTCCCCAGAAAATATTAGTTGGTTGCGGCCCTACGTTTTTCTCATTTGCCTGGTTTGCATTTTTCCCAGATTGAACAGAGGGACGTTTCGATGCTAATCAGTAGCAAAGGTAAACTAATTTATTCTGACGTCCTAAATTTGGCTGCACTGCGTAAATGCTTTCATTAATCATATAAAAGCGCTACATGTATAAAGCTCTCCTATTTATATTAATCAACTGTTCCCTTTACACTGCAAGTATAAGCTTCGCCTTGGAGATTCAGCAGCCCAAATATCCCCTTATCCGTCGCAGCCTCCCACTGCGCCCTGCATTTTATGAATCGATCTACTTGTAAGTTATCACACCATTATGCAACGGTGCTAAATATCATATTAACCGTATTGGCGCCATATATGCTTTTCCTACTGTTGCATATCTGTACTCGTGTTCTTTCGTCTATCGCTGTGTTCCTTGTGAGCCCAGGTATGCATACGCTGTACTTATTGGTGTGTGCGTGTAAAAACCTTCAACAATGAATTATTATTAAATGCACTTACGACCAAGCAAATTTCTGGCAACATGTCTGCATTCAAGAAGAATTCACTTCAGTTGTCTACTCTTGGTGCGATTTTATTTCGGGTTCTCTCAGATGCCAAAACTTTTGAGATGCTTGTTTGGCATTTTTAGAAAATGAGAAAGGAGCATGGGTAGGATGTAAGATTTCGTGGCAACCGATAATTGAGATCTTATGATACTGTAAATATCACAAAGTTGAGAAGTAGGGTATTCAAAGAATCTACCTGCCATGTGTTCTTTCACAACTTTGCGAGAATTCTGACTGAATATGTACACAGTTCAATGACAACGTACCACAAGGCAAAAGCAGCTAAATCTATTCGCAATGTGTTTCACTAGGAAATAGACTTCGCGTCAATTATGTATTTTCAATCCGATCAGAGATTTAGAGTATTGCTTGCAACCTACATGAAATGTCCAAATCTATACAGAAAAACACAACGACACAAAATGTTTGCAGTCAATCAAGTGCAAAGGTTTTATTAACGACACAATGCCCGCCCAGAACCTATCTCCTGTACAAACAGCTGCACAGGTGCAAATAAAAGAATCCATTCCGTAGACAGAAGTGCGCAGACGTTTGAAATGTGTTGAGATCACAATCTCCGATTTCTGAAAGATGTTGCAGATCTTATGTTGGACCGTGCAGTAACAGCACATTTAGTGCAAACAATGTATGTGAGTTAATCACGCAGATTTAGGATTATACCGTATGTTGCAGAGCAGAACATAACCGAAACGTGATAACGTGCTTAGTACCCACGTTTCTGTTAAAATATAATTTTGCATTGTGGGTCCTTTGTGGCCTAAAGCCATGCATGAAACCATAAGGCAGTGTTTTTCAACCTTTTCGCTGCAGCGGAATCTCCGCAAATTTTTACGTTGCTCATGGAACCTATGCAGTAATCCAAGTGCCTATATTGCTACAACCGCATAGAATTGTGGTTGCGAATTTCCTCACCGGCGATTTTGGTCTGTTTCGGCGGAAACCCTGGCAGCCACACGCGGAACCCTGAGGTTTCACGGTACCCCGGTTGAAAAACACCGCCTTAAGGTATTTGAAATGGTATTGTTTTTTTGTTTGATATTTCTAGCTTATAGCTCTATCAAGCCTTGCACAATAAAAGTCGTAGTACTGCTAGCAAAAATTTTACAAGCGTCAGAGGTATTGGGAAATACCATACCACAAGCTATTACATATAATAATTTTAGATGTCATATTACGTCTTTGTATAAATCTCTCAATTTTCTGAAACGTCACGATCTATATTGAATTGAATTAGCTAAACTGAGGCATAAATTTAACATTGGAATGTTGTCAACGACGTTAATGCCGAAAACCGCTCATTTTCATTATCATAATGCAGGGCATGCAACCAATCAAAACTGTTATGGAACCAGCTTCAACAAGCGCTGGTAAAAGGACAACTTTTCATGAAGGAAATCATACTTTTTCGCAAACGTAGGACAACACTCCAAGGATAAGTCTCATAATGTCTTCAGCAAATAACGCCAAGCAATTTTATTATTACAATATTAACAAAAGGCCGAAGAGTTTATTACCTGATCCATCCTGTTTAATTTTTAGAAAATATATATTCACTTTGTCAGTCTTGTAGTTTGCGATTTGTTGGCATGGGTTTCAGTTTCCTGAACCACTGGTGTGCGTCATTTACTCAGGTAATACAGAATACAAGCAAACACACATTTAACACTAAACTGGACCTATCTATTAATGAAATATTTCATTTATCTGGGGCACATCGACCTGAAGATCGCAAGGTTTTTCGGTGCTTTGACTGCAGATTCACCTTGTTTTAACTTAGTTATTTTTGGACAATGTGGTCAGGTTGGTGACGTCATTATCTTTGGCTGTCTGTATTTGTTTCTCGCAATGCGCTGTGGCTATTCTTTATATCTGTCCTGCAGACAAACACAATATGTTCTACGAAATCTCTCCCTGAACTAGAAATAGTGGTCCCCGAATGTTGCGCCAAACACAAACTAGGAACCGATGTCGACGGGGTTGTTAAAGGTCTGCACGAGGTGTCCGAGCCAGTAAAAGCTTCAAATCCTGCTTGCGTTCGAAGAATGAACATTCCAAGACAGACTTTGGATTGATAAAAATAAATCCCAGAGTACTGGACGTCATCTTGCCTGTAAAGGATCAGTTAATTGTTGGTTAGTGTTCAATTATGCTTTTTTTTAAATTTTTTGATATGGTGGTTTGTTCTTGGCGCTTTATGACTACAATGTTCTTGCAGCGCCACGACTGAGTTTGTACAATTTCTGGTTTCATTTCCATCGATTTCAATTTCTGGTTTTAATCGGTTTTTGTGTTCTAGGTATGTTACCTGCAGCTCTTCCGCAGACTGTGCGCCTGGTAAGAAGGCTACAGTGCCAATTTACAAGACCTGGTCGAGAGTCGAACCTACCAGCAACGAAGCGGACTCAGTTACCACTAGACCACGGGCTGTTCAGTATGCGTTGTGTTACTCTGGTAATCTGACAGCAGAGACGCCCACAAAAGGCAGGCAATAAACGCCCCCGCCGGCCACTGTAGTGGCCAGTAAACATTTGATCAGCCATAGCCCTGAACCGATCGGGCTAGAAAGCCAGGATCCACGAGACAGCACGCAATCGAATGAGAATGACAAAAACATACCTTTGCATTTGAAACTTTTGAGAAAAATCCATATCTGTGCATTTTCCGTTCTGAAATTTTAGCAAAATCCGGAGTAAATGCGAAAAAACGCACACCGCATTCAGTCTAGCCGATCCGATCCGGTTTTTGCCCTTCGTCGACCGCCGGAATACTCGAAAACAGGATCCTTTCGAAAAAAGTCGACTTGGGCTATTTCGGGGGGGGAGGATTTGGGGGTACAAAGGTGGAGGTTCGAAAAATTGGCTTCCAGATCACAGTGTGAGGCCTAGAGAACCCCACTGTGGTGTTAGTGAGGTGCTGAATGGCTTACAATGTTCAGGGAGGTGCACTGAAGCCATAGAGACCTTGAGAAGGCTGCTAGCCTAAAAGGATGGGAAGTTATAGCCAAAAATAGAGCCTGAAAACTGCTCAGCCACTGAGTGGTATATTGATTTTTTCCCAAATAAAATTTTCCTGTCAAACTTTTGCCTTGAAATTTAGCGGGATGTTGTAAAACACCGAAATACACCTTTTCTGCAAGTTTGGTGGTGTTGGTGGGTAGGCTACCGACTGGCAAATAAGTGGTTTGAACCTCAAAATAGTCCCGAAATCTGAGGTTTTTGCACCCTTGGAACCCCCAAAAAAGGAAGTGTCGACTTTTTTGATCATTATTGCAAAGGCAAAGCCTTCATAAACAGTTTTTATGTATAACGTTTTTTCCCAACGTGTTCAGTTTAGGCTCTATAGCCTACTGAATGGACGCAACTAGGTTTTCTAGCCTACGCGAAAAGCGGTTTTTCACCGGAAACGACATTACAATGACGTCAGAGGTGGGTGCGACCTTTCTCAAAATGTGCAGGTATGTCTTACAGATGCAATGATACTTCGGTGTCTTTCTAGCTCATTTCGTTCAGAAGTTATGGTCGCTCGTTGGTTTAACGGCCACTATAGTGGTCGGCGCGGGCGTTAAACGGTGCACTGAAAGTTTACATTACTTTGAAAAACACGGCACCTGCAGTAAAATAATGATGACCACGGCAAGCACAGCATCATTCATTCCAGAACCACACAACACCGATGACCAAACTGGCTCAAACACTCTTGTTTTTTAAGTGGTGTATTGTTATTGGCGCTTTATAACTACAGTGGTCTTGTAGCGCCTCGACTCAGTTTGTACAATGTCTGGTTTCATTTCACTCGCTTTGTTTTGTTTTGTGTTCTGGGTGTGTTCCCTGCAGCTCTTCCGCACTGATAAGAAGGCTACAGTACCAATTTACAAAGTCTGGGTAAAACTCGGCCGAGAGTCGAACTCTCGACCTACCAGCATCGAAGCGGACGCACTTACCACTAGACCACGGGCTGGTCCTCAAATACTCTTGACAAGTAAGACCAACAGCTGGCCTACACGAGCAGTACGAGTAGGCCTACGGCAAGAGCAAAGCGTTGATTGTTTAATTGACAATGTCAGAGAAATCGTCCCAAGCACGTTGCATTACATTACAGTTACCAGCTTTGGGTCTCTCAAAGCCAGGGACCGAGTTTCCTAAAAAAAGCTTTGAGGGGTACAAACCTTTAATGTTTGCGTTTTGATGACGCCAACATGTTCACTCAACCGTTGTAAACCTTTTTGTAAAAGTGGCAAAATGGAGGACACATTTTGGAAATTATATATTTTGGTGACCATGGCCCAAGTGCCTCGCCTGGCTACACCCAACACATAGCACTGCATTTACTATGAAATCATTAATTCTGAGAGTTGGGCTCAAGTAGATATACATGTGCTCAAAAATTGATCAATTCAAATTTGCTCAGTTTCGAAATAAAATGTACTGCTACTAACAATCACTAGATCACATATATCACATCAACAACAAATCACAAGATTTTGATAAATACTAGCAGTGGCAACCAGGCGCGTAGCCAGAAATTTTCTTCGGAGGGCAAACAACAGCAGAGTTTCAACGTTTCAATATTTTTAATGCTCCTTGTTTTCAAGGCATAATCCATGAAACGTGCTGGCGTTTTCTCCTGAATAATTATGTTCAGATTTAAGCCGATAAATGAAAAGCCTGCTTTCATTGAAATGACAAGTTTTAAAAGTTTTGATAGTGAAGTTCCAAGCTTCTACTTTGGATCAATGACACCATTTGCTCATAAACCTTTCCTGCAAAAGCACTAGTTAAACTCTCAATGCTATAAGTGCACGATCTGCAGTATGCATTTTGCAACCAATATTGCAGTTGAGCAAGAAGTGATTGGGGCCGCCATTGCAATTGCGCTTCTTATACTGTATTAACACGCTTCGGATGTACACCAAGACCGCATGTTCAATCGAAGCCGAGCAGAGACTTTGCTCCGAGGCACAGACTTCCGAAGTAGGCCTTCTACAAAATTTTTGAGCACATAAGAAGTGGTCCCGTTGTCATCTAATTTTTGAGCGATTAATTCACGTATGTAGTTGATAAACGCAAAAGGTAGAGTCTTTCAACGCGGTTGTAAAATGTTTGGATTTTCAATAATCCACAAGGTCTTTTGGCTATGTTCAACCTCTTCCGTAAAACCTTTGTAGCTACTTCGAACTTCGTTTAAATTGTTTAATGATACTGCAAATTTTAACTGACTTCATTGAAATATAAAATATAATTAAACTGTAAACACAATCATAACCACAATATTAAAAAACTTATTGACCACGTTCAGCTGCATGTAAAGAGAGCTTAGCACTGCACGTCATCAAATTTGTACGAATCATGGGCTTCTAAAATGCAATAACTTGCCTGAGGAATTTGAAGCCCTAATGGGAACAAATTAAAATTTCATTTCATTTTAGTCACACGCACTTTGCCAAGAAGACAGATTGCAAGCTCAGGGATAGATATAGGGAAGGATAACGAGGTAGTCGCCTCGGGCTCCTTTTTTCAAAGATACCGTGCCCCCTCTTGAGAGCTTCACACCATTGTTGAGCTAAAATGTTTATGTACAACTCTAGAGCCAGATTTAAAGAAGCTCTGAAGCAAGCCACATGTTTTTCAAAATAGACCAAACATTATAGGAAAATGTGCCAAAGAGACAGCTTTCAAGTGTCCAGCTGCAAAACTCTACAAATTTTTGTTCCTTTCGCGTGTATGTTATGCTCTTGAATTGATTTCATAAATTTAAATGTGAAACAAATTTAACTCTTTTACCCACATAATATCCCACATCTACAGTGCCTTTCGCAATGATTGTTTGGGCCCCTTTCTGAGAGCTTGCCCCTAAATTTTAATATCCACCTCTATGCAAATTATCTCAGTTTATGTAAGGAATGGCAGTGTCAATTCTCTCAGCACTTGCAAAATAAAAAGCATCTTGCTACTTGCGTAAGATTTTGCTGCTGACTCTTATCGTTGCAGTTAAATGATTTGAAAGTATCTACTGCAGGATAGTCTGGCAATTAACATCAGATGAAAGTTGAAACACTGAGCTTATGAACAGTAGGTCAGAGTCTAATATCTTGACAAGACTGATCTTTACTCGCCGGCAAGGCAAAGGGAAACCTTTGATGAAAACGTTAAGACTCCACATAATTGTGGTTGAAACGTCGCAACAGATGTCATCACAAATGAATCTCTAGAATGAATGCTACTGTTGCTAAACAGTGACTATGGCGCAGTGGAGAAGACTTTGAAATTGAATCTCCTCTTCGCCAAGGTTTGAGCTTCAAGACATAAAATTTATATCACCGCCATATTCACGCAACTAGTTTTAGAACTGTGCAAAAACAAAAATCTACAAAACTGATTTAAGGCTACGCTGACAATGGAAACAAGGAAAGGTTATATTTTTAACACCCACGGTTATCAAAGAGAAGGTCATCAAAGAGAAATTAATAATATGCTGTTGAAATAAAGCTTACACAACCGTTAGGTTGGTACAACAAGATGATGCGGCAAAAACAGCTGCGAAAAGCGTTACTCCAGTTGTTTTCACGTGCAGTCCTTGATCACAAAAGTTCAGATACAAGTTTGTATTCGACTAAAGCTGAAGTAGGATAGGTTCCCTGAGGCAATTTCGCTGATTTGCACTGAAGTATTTCTTTGGCTTATACTTCAAATATTTCATTAACCTGAAAACTTTGGAATTGAGGGGACATTGCCCCTGTTGCCCCATTCCGATTGTGGGCTACAGACCAGCGCTGGTATTCTTGATTGAGCGAAGTTTATGTGCACCAATTCGGTAATAAAATTAACCAACATAATTATCAACAATCATGACAATTCAGTTTACCTAGTCAATCTGTGTACTGTGTCTAAAGATAATCCAGTGATAAGGTTTATTTTCCTATTAATTCCCTGGCTTTATGCTGGGGAATTTTTTCCAACAGTAATGTGACCATGAAATTTGCACAACTACATTATTTGTTGTCACAAAACATTGGGGGGACAAAAGATATTATGCCCCACCTATTCAAAAGTTGGAGAGAACATGTACCCCCGTCCTCCCCTTAAACTCGGTCCCTGCTGAAAGCACTAAATTAAAATGCTGGGCACACGAGAAAACAAGCTTTAAACACAGTATGTCAAAGATATTACATAAGGTATCTTTTCATTTGATATTGCTTTTCTGTAGCTGAAAACAATTAGGTTTGAATCATAGTTTCGTCCGATCGTTTTTCACGGGTTTTCGATTTTCCCACAAGTTTGCTGCTCTATCGATGATACAAAGCTCCCATACTCTGGAACTCCCTACCACAATACATCAAATTATCTTCTGGATTTGCAGCATTTAAAAACTGCCTCACCCACTTTTACCATGGCAACGAACACAATACTTGGCACTTACACTGGTCAAGTCCATCCACCACCTAATTACGCTGAATGTTTCGCCTTGGTCACAGCCCTTTAAACATTAATATGAAGTCCTTTCGTCAGTGTAGCTGTGGGTCTACGGAAACGCTCGAACGCTTTCTCCTGCAGTGCAATTTGTCCTTGCAACTTCGCAATTTACTTCTAGTACTAAAAAATAACCTGCTCAACGAAAATATTTGTAATAAGCCACAATATTCCACTATAACTAATAAAACTTTAAATCCATATTCTCACGTTTGGCCACGCGCAATTATCATTTGAGCGAACTAGGCAGCTGCCTAGGACGCTGGGCCAACGGGCTCCAAAAAAGGACCAAAAAGTGCAAGTGGTGATTGAGAAACTGTCGAACGTACACCAAGTAAAATTGAATGAACATGATGAAAGTGAATGTACCACAAGTTCATTCAATTTACGAGAAGATAGAGATATTTCACTATTTCAGGTGTGTTGCAACAGGGTTAATATTTTTTCCTATTACTTTCAATCTCACATATAGGCTACTAGGTAAGCCATGTCGCAGTTTGGTATAAATTTTATTCATCTAATAAACTAACAAACTCTTCTAATGTACAATGATCGTCCTTATTTCCGCAATGTACAACGTGATGATTAGTGGCGTAACTGACGGGGGTCCGAGAGGCGAATGCTCCCCCCATGGCAAGCTATGTGTAAAAACCAGGTCCCCACTTAGCTTACACTGCAGTTTTCAGTAGGTGGTTGTTTGTTTGCGTTTTTCGGAGTATTTTCCGGTGATTCAACATTTTAATATAGCCAATAGCCATCCACATCTGGATCCACCATCATTTTTCACGTTTTGTTTCTGAGCGCTAGCTATCGGTCCACCCTAGAGTGGCCAGTGGGCCCCTTTCAGCTAAGTTTCCCCCCTGGCTTCTACCTTTAGTTATGTCACTGGTGATGACATGCAGAATACGAATCTTTGTATAAGAGGGCTGGGCGCTTGAATGGATCTTGTAGAGAGTTACCATTTCTGAAGAGGCAAAATTTCTGATCTTCTTAATGCCTACTTTTCGCGACAACGAACAAGCGCTATACGGCAAGAGCTAGGTCTAATTCAGGCAAAAACAAGCGCTATACGGCAGGGGATAGGTCTTATCAGGCAAAATTATTGTAGACGCGGGAAGCGGCCAAAGAAGTAAAAGTTAAAGTTCTCATCTTTGCAGCATACGCACATTGTTTCAAGGTAAACGTAATTTATTTGCTAACCATCGAAATTCCGGACGTTAGAGCATTTTCGACATTATTTCAGGACACATATTTTAACACTGAAATTCCGGACGTGTCCGGAAAATTCCGGAGTATGGCCGCCCTAAACTTGCCTAAGGTGCTTACTTCCACGTCAATAAATGGCGTGCTATCAGGGCTAGCAAAGCATGCCCTGCAGGCCTTAGGCTATACTTATTCAAGTTCACTGTAATGTTTTGAGGTTACCATCTCTGTTGTTTTAATCTTGATATTTCCTGGCTCCCCCGCTTTCACCAGAGTAGGCTCATGTCGAACCCTTCATTAAATCATGTTTCAGCCATCCAATGCATTCAGCTTAGCAAACGGTGCCAAAACGCCAGCATTATTGGTGTTAGTAGCCTAGTTAACCAGTAAAATTTCCATTATGGGCCGCACCACCTTAGATTATTGAACTAAAGCAGATTCCTGCTAGTGCGCACAATAAACAATATGGTGGCGTTCGCAAAGGTCAGAGGTTTGTTGTGCATTTAGAACTTCATCGGTTGTTGCGCCACCAGATTGTAACAATGGCCCTGCACAAATTTTGAGGCTGATGCTAGATTTTTTGTTTACACGATTGCTGAAACCCCTGCTACTTCTATAGACAATATTATGATGAACATGGAGTTCATATGAATATCGAGTTTATTATCAGATGAAAAGCAAGTTTATCCAATAAATTAGCTTGCTTTGAAAAAAATCGTCCTTACCTTCGCCATATGTTACTACGTACAATGGAAAATATCATTTTTGGGAGAGGGGCGCTGGAATGGAAGCTACCTAGGACCCTTGATCAGGCCTGTAGCCACAGTGGGGCATTCGGGGGCAATGCCACCCCAAATTGTTTTTGTGCTCCGCCAAATTTTGTGCCCAGAAAATATTATTTTGAAAACATATAATAAAAACAAAAATCTTGCCTTTTAAATGTGTATTTTTCCCCTCAAGCCATAAAACCTGGCTACGGGCTTGGTGGAAACCAAATGGCTGATCACAGTTGTACGGTTGAGATCCAAAATATAGTCAATATGTCGCTGTGATGATACCGATAATGTTGCGCCAAAGGATATAGAAACTAGTAACGTGAGTATAGAATTCCATGATGCAATGATTATGATCATGCTGTTTATACAAATGTACCGAAGAGTTTGTGAGGAACGAAAACAATTTGGGTGGGCAGTGTCCCCGAATTCTCTCTGTCGCAACGGGCCCGAATGGGCTCCAGCATGTGATTATTTTCAAAGTATAAAGAGTGACGTAACTAAAGGTTTCTTTCAGGTCGGGAACTTAGCTGGGAGGGATCCACTGGCCACTGTAGGGGGCCCACTAGCCAACACTCAGAAAAGAACTTGAGAAGTGATGGTAAACCGGATGTGGATTGCCATACCAAAACCCTGAATAACCGAAATTACTCCAAAAACGCAAAAACAACATCCTACTGAAAACGTAAAGAATATGATAACCGGAATTCAATAGAATTCGCCTATAACGGCTTTGGCTGTAACGTCAGTTTGCCTGTAACGACTCTTTTTCTCCTTCCCCTTGAAGTGACGTTATAGCGTAATTCTACTGTATAATCCAAGTGGCGCGTATTTTTTTAGTTTTACTTGTCAGCGGGTCGATTAGCCCCTCTAACCCGCGTCAGTTACGCAACTGAGTATAAATCAAAACAAATCAGAAATGTTCATCTACGCAAAATAAACGGTACAATCTCTATCAAACAAAAAAGTCCACCTTCACGGCTATAATGTTTGGTGTGCAATCTCACAAAAACACGGCCGGCTCAACCTCTTCGTCCGGTACGGCCATGGCCAAACCCGTAATCTGTCTCAACAATAAGTTTCTGTTTTAAGAAATGTGATCACACAGCTGCTGATAGCAATTGAAAAGCCCAAAATAACTGCTCTTTGTTGTACTCCACCAATTCCCCGCCCACTACAGTTGTATCCATCACGCATGGGTGTTGAATACTGAATTAGAAATAGGGTTGGAAATCTACAAAAGACGATCTTTCGAAGCTTGAACTCGAAGTAGGATATTGCTCCCACTTTTGAAACCACACTGTAGATATTTGCAACGAGTTGGCTTCTAATTTCACTATTCAGGATGCCATAAAAATTTTGTCGAAACTGTCAGTTTCTGAGAGTGAGAGTATTGTACTTTCCGGTGTCAGAAAGTTTGGAGGCTATTTTTTTTCCTTCCGCGAATGCCACATAAGGGAGGTCTTTTTCAGCATCAAAGCGCGTAAAACTTATTTGCGTGCAACCAGGGCATACGAGAGGGGATAAGATGTATATCACATCCGGGCCCGGGAGGATGAAAATATCCACGCTAATTTCTTTTTGTTTGCCAGCATAACAATACTCTATTTCTAAATCGTAGCATGGTAGCTGTTTTTTTATTAAGATGATTGCTGTAATAACAAGCTACACAAATTTTGACGGGGGAACCAAAGTTAGGACGGCCGGTATCGGTCTTCGTACAAGCATGACTTAAATGATCAAAAACGATTCGATGATTTTGCATGTTCACAAAGAACTTGTTCACAGACTTGATTTGGACAAAATTGCTGAAAATTATGTTTTTTTGGTAGAAACGACACACTTAGACAGTTGGGTTGATTTTGTGGAAACGGTTGGAGAATTTGGTTGGCTTATAACATTGCCTAACCTTACTGATAGGCACGTTTTTATAAATTGTCTTTTTATTCAATGGCGAAGAGTTAAAACAATAACTGTATATTTTGCGTTGCATAGGCAATGGTTTGCAGAATTCGAGATGTAAAATTGTGTAGAGCAATGTCTCCCTAATTTTGTGAGACTTCAAGGAAGTGGATAGCCTTTTAAGCAGTAAATGTTTAGTTTACGATTGTGAAAAAGATGTCAGTTAAGGTTAGATTTTGGACTTTGTTCCGCAACTGCGCTGTGGCAGAAAGTGCTTACAGGGCATAGCATACTATGAATGGCTAAAAAAGGTCAACTTTTCCAGGGAGCACAGAGTCTCAAAACAACCACTTGCTATGGGAGCAATAGTTCTCTGGACGGACGATTTCTACTGATCTTGGCCGTACCTCTGAAAACAAGGTAGCGCCGGCTCTGAAAAACTATTTCAACTACTGTAGTATTGCTGACACGTTTATATTATGCAGCATGTAGTAGGGGACTCCACATGCAGTTTATAACAGTAACATTCTGACAATATAACTTCAAATTCATGATCAGGAAAATGCGAATCATGCTCTAGCAACAAATCGACGTATTATAAAGAGCTTGAAATCTTTAGAGATATTTTCTAACTCAAAACACTCTGTAGCGATTTCGCTGGAATGGCTTTCTCTGGCCCTGACATCGACTTTGACTGTCTGGTGTAACATCATCGGTCTGGCTGCCTACGCTGTCGCCATCGTCACTGTGGTGTAGCCCTTCCAGGGATTTTTCTTGACTTATTGAGGTAGATCTCTTTAAAAAATTGTACAACTCACCATTGTCTTTTTTACTTCGGCATATTGTACCCTAGTTTTAGAACACGCTTTTGACTGCCAATTAGTATTTTCGGCCTATGTGTCTTGGTTGCCTCAAGGTATTTAGTTACAAAAAACATATTCCTAAATAAAAAGCCCAAATAATTCGACTGTTAAAACCAAAAACACACCCAGTACGATACAGAACCGTTGCCAGAAAGTCTTCAATAGGGGGCTTGATGTTTGTGCAGGGGGGCATGACATTCTAAAGTTTGACAAAAACTCCACTGGTTTATGTGCTTCATATTTCAATTTGGGGGGGTTGAATCTTTGTTTGGGGGGCTATGCCTAGCATAGCCTACCGTGACAACCTAACTGCCGCGATAACCTGCCCATCACTATAGATGGTGCTTTGCACGTGGAAAATGATTACAGTGAAAGCACCGTTCGTTTGATATTGCATGTACATTTAGAATATCAACGCCGAGCGCCGATTAAAATAGTACAGACCGCTTAGACCATGTTTCAAATATCCCGGGAGAGGTTAAAATTTTCTTTTCTTTATTAACACTAAAGAAATATAGCTATGAAGTGATTGCAGATCTCCCAATAACTTTAAATCTCATTACTAATGTTTCCAACCAGGTGAGTATTGCAGTAGCCTCAAACCTCAACGAAAGTCATTCTACTTTGTCCTTTTCAGACGTTTTGCAACTTTGCATTTATTAGGCTATATTTAAGAAATTACGACGCCAATCTGTGTGAGATTGACACAATAACCCTTGTTGCGGTAGTACTTCATGATGCAATTTTCACCCAAAGAACATCACGACGCTTACTTCACTTGAAAAAATTGTCACGTCTGTTACTTTTCCAATGTCTTTACTATGAGTATTCGTTAAAGAAATATTCTGTAACTTTTCAAGGAACTGTCATTTACTTACACCTTAATTATTCATTTGTAATTAGAACTAGGTTCATTTCAAACATTTCCCCATTTTAGACTGCCTCATCAGATCTCTACGAGAGGGGAAACGAACACAGCAAGACTGAATAGCAGCACGCATTAGCAATCACGAACAACACGTAAGACTGACTGAGCAGACAACATTTGCAATTGCAAACTAAGTGTAACCTTCAGCGGGCAAGTAGCACTAACTATTCTAAAGCAGCAGCAACTATCGAACCAATTATGCAGCAAATATTGAAACCTGATTTTCCAAATACGAAATGCTTTTATAATTGAAACGGAAAACAGCTACAAAATTTAAGCCCTCTCTACCTTAACGAAGCATTATTGAATAAAACTACGCGATGCATTACTGGAAAAAATAATCAGTGCTACTATCACAGAAGGAATTATGATGAGCGTGTTGAAACCGAACGGTTCACCTTGATTTCGTTGACAATGGATCCTAGGATTACAACGTACTGTAGGTTCCGGCGGGTTTTTTCATAAAGTGTGACCTTGATGACTGCAAAAACATTTTGAGAGACGGTAACCATGTTGTCCAAATACTGAGATGACTGTAAAGCAAGGCTTTTGCACTGTGCCGGTAGTATTAACGCTAGCTTATACTGTAATTTAAGCGACCGCTGGAAAATTTTGAGAAACCATTTTGGTCTCTGAAAGCACCTTTTGGTCTAGCAAAAAACATTGGAAGGGACGCTCCGGAAACATACACAAACAGCTGCGATTGAAAGTGTAAGATTGTGAAGATTAGTAAGCATAGCACAGTGCCCCCTTTGGTTTTTGGAGCAATTGAAAGAAATTGGTCAAATCGGATTAACACCAGGGTTGCGGAGTCGCTAGGAGTCGGAGATTTTCGTGTGGAGACGGATTCCTAAGAACACTAGCAATCGGAGTCCAGCTGACTCATTTCTTACATCCCACCCCTAACTTAGGAATTCTCATTTGTGCCTATAGGAAAGGCACAAATTCTTTTGAGACGTTCAATGAAGCAAATAATTCTTGCTGCGTGTACCAAGACTTACATTCAATATTGCAGTAGTTACTGCAAAATGGTTAACAGCTAAATTCATTCACTTTATGTTAAAGGAGTCGAAAGACTGAGTCGGAGTTGAAAATTTTAGAAATCGTGGAGTTGGGATTGGACATTTTACATTTTGCCATCGACTCCGCAAAACAACAAAAACGGCCTTGACTCCCATTTCAACCAAGATTTGTGTGGTTACGTCATGCTGCTTTAATCTTCCTTCAGTCTTGATTCATTCTGCAATGAAAAAACAACTTGGAAGACTCAGTCTGCAGTGACCTTCCAACGATCTTGAATGTACAAACAATTTCAATATAAGGTGTGCGTTTTAATCGTCACTAACTGCATGTTTGGAACGAATTGATTGGTGTTTCATAGCATTGCAAAATACACAGTGTAAATTTTGTTTCAAGCTATCAAGAACAAGTTAATGCAATTGTCGCCGAATTAAAGAAAATGAAAAATATCCTCAATGAGCTACTGCAATACTTGAAATTCTTGCAAAGCTATGTGAGCAACAGCAAGCAACACCATGGGAAGGACGAAAAAAATTATATAAGGTTGGACAAAACAGAAAGTCATGATCAAGGAAATTGTACTCAAAAAAACAAATCATGTCACATCAATGATTAGTCGTCATCTTCATCGTCATCATCGTCATCATCGTCGTCATCGTCGTCGTCGTCGTCGTCGTCGACGTCATCGTCGTCATCATCGTCATCATCGTCATCATCGTC
>Ga0210059_1001310_pt1 | contig 37030 bp, 23 predicted proteins | sample Ectturendosymbi2_FD_188042 | JGI IMG/M metagenome (GOLD analysis project Ga0210059, IMG submission 188042) | Ecteinascidia turbinata endosymbiont from Florida, USA - Sample 2 (SPAdes) (version 2) | ecosystem: Host-associated > Tunicates > Ascidians > Unclassified | place: Key West, Florida... | reverse complement strand
TCTTCAGTAGAGGGGCTTTACGTTTCTCCAATGGAGACTTGACATTCTAAAATTTGACGAAAACGCTACTTATTTATTGCGTTTTATATTTCAGTTTGGAGGGCTTGGAGCTTTGTTTGGGGGGGGCTAAACCTACCAAAAACCCCCCGTGGCGACGGGTCTGGACGGATTATGATTGCCCATAACCTGGTCTTTGAACTTGTCGTATAAGAGCTTTCACGCAGGCAACGCATTCGCTCTAAGCGGCGTGAATGTGATGACGTGTGGCCCCCCCTGCATTGTGGGGTCTGAACATCGGTTTTGCTTTCCAGCCGTGGCCATTAAGACACCCCGATTAGTCTGAGAGGGTTCCACGTCCACGTTGGCCATGTTTCAAAAAACGCATCGAAATTCAAGACTTGCCGAGAAGTTTCCAGGCTATGAACCGGGAAACGCAAGATTGTGTCTTGCTATCCCAGGATAGGACGTGACTGCTGGCGACAAACCCTAGAAGCGATTGCTTTATTGTGACGTCACAAGAGGTTCGTGACTCCACACAATGGGTTGTGGATTTGTGCAAAGAACACTCCCAGTCAGGAGCGCTGCCCGCCACGTCGCAAACGAAATATAGTAACGACGGTGGTGGGGTGACATGATGACATGCCCCACTCACAAAAAAGGAACAGAGGGTTTATGTAAAAAGCAAGAACACTTGTGCCATTCGCACGACCGCCATTTCGAGATGCAAACTGCAACAAACGTAAAATACAAACTTGCCAGGTTTTATGTCAGAAGGCGGCTTATCTTTCGCGTTAACGTTTAGTAGAAAACGATGGTTTTGCGCGTCATCATCATGTTATAGGTGTGGCAAAGTGGTGGGGGGAAAAATGTTACTTTAGTCAGGCAGCTTTGAAATACGACCAGTTTTGGCGAAACTGGCCTGTTGTGCTTTTTATAAATGACTATACATTTGTGCAAAATAGTTGCTCTTTCGACAGATTTTCCGCTTCTTGAGCATGGAATGGTGCAAAGTGGTCGTGAAGTACAACCAACACACAGTTGGACAAATAATGCTGATCAGCTAATCTCGAAATAAATGGTTCTTAAATGCAAGCAAAGTTTTATACTAAACTTCCCTCGCCGAACCTATTTTCGGATCGCGAACAACGTAGCAATATTTTCTTACGCACATGCAGTATTTTAGCTTGGCTAAATTGAATCTTGCGTTTTTAACACACTTTATAATATCGTTAAGAAGTTTAATCAGTTTTTTTTTTCAAACACTTGAATATCAAGTTCGTCTGACTGATTCAGATTTTACGTTTAGCGATGCCGATGCCATTTCCGACCGGCGGGGAGGCAGTGGCGGGGGGGAAACCTTCCCATCTGTTGACGTCATTGAAAGAATTTGCGTGGTGTTGAGGTCGTGCTTAGCGCTTGCGTTTGATTCTTCCTGAGATAATGCTTCTGCTGAGCCTGGGTTTTTCTTTTTAGCTTCTTTTTCGCGCTTCTTCTGCTTCATCCGTCTGTTTTGGAACCATATTTTCACCTGAAATCCGAAAAATATAATTTGATTATGATTATTATCACAGTCGATGGGAAACAATACAGAAACGCTTGCTTGTTTTCTAGAAACGAGAAAAAACTGTTTGTTTTTCTTTTATGACTGGCTAAAATATGCAAGAAATTGCTGAAAAGAGCAAAATCGAGAAATTAAGGAGATCACCTAATATAACCGAACAACTGAAACGTGAAAAGGTATTAGTGACAAACATGATACGTGGATTCAGCGAAATGCGCGGGGTAGCGCACCAAAATAAAATTTTGTGACTAAATCACAAATTGCAAAAGTCTGTTGTTCCTCCAGATTCATCTTCAAACACAGATGCATTGCAAGTTTTTACATTTCTGCTTTTCCAGCAATATACGTGTGGCACCCGATGGCACAGCTGTTAACAAAGTAGAAGTCAACTGTCGCGCTTGTTTGCCGTTATGAAGAAACATTAGCAATTAATTTCACCGTAAAATATTAGTGCATCCATTTTCTCTTTTCTCGGGTGATATCACTCTATATTATTCTGCCAAATGTCTTATTCACCTGCACAGGGTACTTTCTCAAGATCTTTCCACGTTATACAACTGGTCAAAGGCTTGGAATATTAACTTCAATCCTTCTAAAACTGCCACTATGCCAATATCTAACCAGACGAATATCCATCCCCCTCAATTTTCAATAATATTTACCTTTCAGAAACCAACACACATGAACATTTGGGTTTAATCTTTCACCAGTCTCTCTTGGTATACTCACATTCTCCACCCTCATTAGAAAGTGATGACCAAAATAAATCTTCGCTCATTTTCTAATCCATTACCTCGCCACTCTCGCCTTGCTATCTACAAAACAAACACATTACCGATTTATGATTATGGAAGCATCATCTATGACAACTGCTCTGTTAGCGACAAACATTTGCTAGATCAAGCGCAACCCTCCGCAGCTAAAATCGTAGTAGGCTGTTTGAAGACTACATCCTGTTCATATGTTCTACTTGATCTTAAACCTTCATAGTGAATTATCTATGCTAGTGAAATATCTATGCTCTGCTACTTTTCTAAAATATTTTTTCGTTTGGTAACCTGCCCTTTCCCTGTAAGTCTCTTTAGATTGTTCAGTGAATTTGTTCCCTACACTTTGCGCCACAATCTAGACCTTCAGTTCCCATTTTTTAAAAAAGTCTCTGGCATTTAACTTTTTTCTCCGCGAGGCCTGTAGCTTACAGAATTCTCTCCCACTTGAAATTAAATCTTCTCGAAGTCATGCTTAATTTCATGTATCGTCTGTTATCATGTTGCAAAACATAGTACCCTCCACCTTCCGCAGTTAATCCTCATTTGACATCCGTCCGTTGTATGCTTCGCCTCGCCTACACTCCATTAAATATCAATAAAAAATCTTATCGTACCTGCGTTTGCGGTGATATCTAAACTGAGATTCACCTTTGCTTTTACTGTAAATTTCATGACGCCGCACGAGCGATCAATCCTTTGCAATATGGTCTGTAATATTGCAACCGACAACAAATCACCTGAGCTCTTCGGTTGTCTGAGGAACGTTGAGTTGATGCATATATTCTTATTTGGTCTGCCTGAAGACGAACCATCGCATATCTCGGTTGCTGTGTTTTGCGCGGTGGATGATTTTCTTAAGTTTTGTAATAGATTTTGAAAACATCCACATGACTTTGTGCATAGTTTGTGGGAGATTCATTCTTTTCTGCTGTATTTTTGTATTTTTGTATTTTTTGTTCATGCCGATCTGTTGCAATTATATATATATACATGGTGTGCCTGATGCGTCGACCTCCGTTTTCAGATGCTGTACTTAATACTGTTGATGAATTTCTGAAAAGATTCTAGTGATGCAGTGTATTCGTTTTGGCATTTCTTTTATGGTTTTTAGAGTTTTTCTTGCGTTGTTTATCTTAGAAAGCTCGACGTGACACGACAAGATTGCACAAGTCAAGCGACCGTCTGCAGCATGATTGTCGTTAAATAAATAAATAAATCAAAAAAAATTTTTTCACTATGACAGAAGTAAGGTTGAACAACGCCTGTAACTCCCTTAATTTGCGTCTACCTCGCAAAAGGAATAACCATCGGAAAATATTTCAAACGTACCTCAGGATAACGTAAATTTTTTCTAATTATCCAACTTTTCAGAAATATCCTTCGGCACCGCATTCCTACAAACTAACAACAGTGAGATGCTCAGCGTAAAGCGTGGAGCACAAAACCGACGTGAAGATGCTTTGTTCAACTATGCAGTTTAATTTAGTTTGATGCAAATACATATAAATGTTGCTCCAATTTTAGTAAATCTTGTTTTTGTGGCAAATATAATGAACATGTTTCGTCTGGATCATATGTCAGGCAGATATTGAATTAAACTGTCTCTAAAATGACTGAATTGGGCTTCAAATTTAATTTTACAGGCCAGGTAAAAATTCAGTGGAGGAACGACTGACATTTCATAATAAGACTGCTTTCTAGACTTTCGATATTGGATATGTCGCGGAACAAAAAGAGCAACCGTTGGATAGGTAGCACTTTAATCTTGATAGAAATTGTTCGTTCGGCACGTATTTTCAGTGGTTTACAAATAGAGCAAAGGAATGTCAAGAAAAGAAGCGAAAGATGCAGGGTTTGTATGTAATGAGCGTTTTCCAAGCAACCTTTGTAGAAGAAGATAATCAGCATAAATTGCTTTTAACAATTACAGCCCGGAGGAATGATAATTCAAACATATCGCATCAGATTTTGTTTACTTTTAACTGACCTGCTGATAGTCATGTACCTTGGATTGGTTACGTGAGCAGCTATGTATTTATCCCAAAAGAAGTTGAAGCCATTTCGTGGCAAAGGACTAGATGATAGTTGATAAGGAGCGGTGGCAACACTCCACGCTAATTTTTCGCCACCGACACAGAGTAGTGGCAGTAAACGTGACTCTCTATGCAGACAACCATAAAACCAAGGCAATGAGAAGGTTAAAAATGGCTGTTTTTGCATTGTCGCATTTTGATCATTCCGAAAAAAGTTTATCTTCGTCCGAAAAACGGTTTATCTTCGCGCTGCAATAAGTTATAGTCTTTATCATCTGTGGCATTCATACATTCATTTTCATCTAGCCGCTTTTTACCTGGGGTGTGTTGCGGGGGCGCTAGGACTTGCTCCACACCAAAAGGACCAAGCCAGGTTGGAGATTTAATCACGCCACCTGGTATTTGGTCGATTGTAGGCCAATTTACGCGGGTATGGTCAACAAGACTTGCCTCGCCAATCGCTCCTGGAACTTTCTGGGCACGTGGCCGAACCAACGTTACTGAGATCTCTCTATTCGGAGAAGTGGTTCGGCATTCAGGTTTTTACGAGTTTCACAGCTGCGCACTTTGTCGCGAAGTGCAACGCCACAAACGTTTCGCAAAAATCCCATCCTTGCTGCTTATACCTGTGATAGCAGCAACACTATTTCGGTAATTACCCAAGATCCATGATCACAGGTGAGGATCGGAACAACGACTGATTTGAAAACTGACAGCCTTGCTGTGTTTGAAAGCTCAAATTTTGTTATCACAGAGCGATGAAGCTTACGCAGAACTACGTGCGCTTTACCACATCCGAGCATCAGTCTTTTTCCTTTTTCCGCCTTCCGTCACTGGTGATTTGTGAATAACATTGCTTGAACTCCAGCATACTTGAACTTTTCAACCAGATGCAGCGCACTGCTGCGTATTTGTAGATTACACTGACTTGGGTTTCTGGAGAAACGTAATACCTCGTTTCTTCTGCTAATTTTCATTCCCGCCTGGTCGTACGGTGCTGAAAATCGATCAAGTGCATGTCGAAGGTCCGGTTCAGAGAATGCAAACAGCACCAAATCAGCCGGGAAAAAGCAAACGGTTGATCCTTCACCTCCCAACAGTGACACCGTCATCGGTTCGCCTGTGACTGTTTATCCAATTCATACAGACTATGAAAAGGAGTGGTGATAGCACAAACACTTGTCGGTGTCTTAACACGCACAATGAACGGTTGTGATTTAACTCGGCCGTCACGAACACAAACTTCTGAGCAAAAAAATGACTTGACGCCCAGCAGCAGACGGTCGTCAACGCCGTGCTACCGCAGTACTCCTCAAATCGTATCCCGAGGGACCCGGTCGTTTGTTTGTTTTCTCGCGATCGGCAAAATATGTGTTGAAACCTACGGCGTACTCGCAAAATTTCTTGAAAATGTGTTGAAAAGTGAAAAGTTGGTCTGTGGAGCTAAGACCAGCATAGAAACCGCAATGGGTATCCTCAGCTTTGGTAGAATTATTTCAGGGCACCTTTATTCAAAGTACTTGGCATGAACTTTTTTAGGGAGGCTAAGGGAGAGATGCCTCTGTCTATGCCAGTGTTTGTCAACATGGTTCAAGTGGACCCACCGGTGGTCTACCTGGAATTTCTAGTGGTCCACAGGGATTTCCATAAACCCTTGTTAAAACATTCACTGACTTACTAGTTGTTCATGTGGTGTCAGCATAGCAAAGTGTTCCATTGGACATTTTTCAAGAACATGGTCCATGGGCCAATTAAGGTTGAGAACCACTGGTCTATACCATTTTTCTAACTGCACTAGAAATGCGTGAAGCAAATTTTAGCAGCGGAAGTTTCAACCAGAGATTTTAGTACAAAGAGAAAAGGTCTCAAAGCAATTTATTGTCAGTAAAAAAGACAAACAAGGCAGAACTTCTTATTTGGAAACATACCTGTTGACAACACTGTTGAATATATGACTAGCAGCCACAGGTCGTATCTCACCTGCGTTTCGTTTAATCGTAGGGCGGCGGCAATCTCCACTCGTCTGGCGCGAGTCAAATATCTGTTGTAATGAAACTCTTTTTCCAACTCGGTGAGTTGTTTCGTGGAGAAGTTCGTCCTTCCGTTTCCCAGGTGGGCGCCGAAATGGCCATACTCTGCCATTTTGTTGTGCGTGTAGTAAGCTGCGAGACACGAAGTGCGTTCTCTGTTAATTCTGCTTTATCAAGTCTGTTGCGAGCGATTCACGACAAAGCGGCGAGTGCATGCCTTGCCCGAGTACATTCCTTTGCAACTGTTAACTTGATCCGGTGCCAAGCGAAATTTCTGACCTCACGCCATGTGCGCATGCACAGTGTAATATTCTGCATATCAAATACGCTGAGTAAATTGCTGATTTGGGTTTGGTGTTTACGTAAGTGTGTCGGGTTAGGTTTTGGATTAGGGTTAGAAAAAGAAACATAATTGAGGTCTAACTCTAAGTCCAATATTTTTCTGTGGTTATAGTTATTTCCGTACTATAGCTCGTTGTGGGTGTGTGACATCTAACCAAAAGTATTAATTTACACAACACACATCAAAAAAGTAATAGACAAACTTTATTTGTTTGCTCTGAGAAGCGAAATAACTGACAAATAATAACAGGTCAGAAAATTCCCCTGACACCGGGCATGTGCATGGGTGATGACATTTAAAAATATGTTGACATTTAACAAACGAATGAGTCCAGCACGACAGGATTGAGCTGACAGCAACTCTTGTCAAAACGAATGAGTTTGAGCACAAGGCATTGGATTTGTACTTTCTGCGCAGAATTTTTACCGCGTTGGCATGCGTACGTTTCAAAACAGCACTACAGCTTTACGGCGATGGCCAGCATGTCGCAAAACAGTGCTTTCCAAAGAAACATCCGACAGGCCTTCAGTGCGAACGATTAAACATTTTCGGTCACGAAGAAGCTGATGTGGCCAAATTGATCTAATTAGGCTGGTCAGGCAGCGCATTAGGTAGCGTCGAGTAGACACGGATGCAACGTTTTGTAGCCATGCTGGCCTGATAGGAAATAACATGTCGCCCACCCTGTGTCACAGCGGTCGGCTTGGTGGCGCTACAGTTATTGCAGCTTAACAGATGGCATCATCTACTTTACGCGGAATGATGGCAAACATATTTTGAACAAAACAAAAAACTGCATGAGGCTTTTTTACATGGCAAGATACAGAAAAACTACAGGGAGTCTTTTTCAATGGATAAAAAGTAAGAGCCTTTGCATACATCGAAGTGCATACGACGTACACAATGGAAAAAAATTTAAGCACTCATGTTGCATAAAAGTCATTGGTTGTTGTGTTATTTTTTCTTATTCGACTCTGAAAGACTTCCAAGCTTCAGTCTGACCCGTGATCATTTAACTTTCGCGATAAAAACGGCTTTCAAAGCATTTTTAACTTATTAAACACCCTTTTTTATTCAAAGAACGCCACTTATGGCGAAATCAAGGAAACGAAAGTTAAAGGGATGAAACAAGCCGACATTGTTATGGCCCATGTTTTTCACCACTTGCAATTGCGGGATAAATTATGTTCTACCAGCCGCCCGCTTTTTCCGTAAATGTTGAACGCGTTTTTCAACGAGCTTGTAAAAGAACTAATTTCGCTATTCCCTGTCGACTCGTTCTTTTTTTCAAATCGTTAAAAGCTTTGCAGATCGAGATACGCTCGCGAGACACGACATCCTCTCTCCCCCATGGGAATAGTCTCGTGCTGACTCCAGGTGAGAATTGTTTTGTAGCGAGACAATGCCCGGTGCAAGCACAAATGCGCTCCGTCTGTTCCAACACGCGTTCATCAGGCGATGTCATTTCGGAATTCAAAAACTTTTTGACGCGTTTGTCATGGTATGGATACTTGAAACAACGCTATAGCTTCAAGATCTCACAAATGCCTGTGTCCACATCAGTATCTAATTGCCGTTTCTAACTCACCTGGTCGTTTAAAATTTAAATCGAACAGCTGTGTAAACGACCAGTGGTAAACATTTACTAAAATTAGGAAACAATTCTTACGACTAAAGCAGTTTTTCATTTTTTACTTAATGCTTAGCAGTGACATCACTTTGGAAAGCCTACAGACATTTTTGCAGCTCCCTAGGTCAACTTGTATTGCAACGAAAGAGCGTCTCAATACCCTGTGTAGCCCACTTTGCATTAAGTGAAGACAACAGTCTACTCAACAAGACGGTGAGCAACCCCAGATGGTAAGCGATCAATTTTTGTTAATATTTCCTCATGTCTAAGAGACGGAAAACCTGAGTTGAACTGTTTGGTTTTGTTAAGGAATAAAATAAAGCTATAGACAAGTGCGCCTCTAACCAACGCAAAACAGGGCCACATCACCTGAAAGAACATCATAAACAAAAGCATAGAATGTCACGAAACGATTTTTAATGTCTCTGGCACTGTTGCCACAAACACAAACAAAGAAAAAAGATATAGTTTTTCCAAATTAAAAAACGTAAACTGTTTATTGCAGGCTGAAACAAAAGAACTAACCTTTCAACTTTATGATAGTTGAAAAGAAAAAATTTTTTTTGCACAGTACGTTTAGAACAATCTTTCGTGTTTCTGATATAAAGACCAACCTTTTAAAAAACAATAACGAGAAAAGGCAGATAGCCGATACCAAATGCAAATTTTGTGCGCACATCGCTGAGATACGGATAGATCTCGAGAGTGTCGGTAAAATATTTGAACGGGGAAATGATGGAAGTGCTTTGGTGGTGAGCAAGTGTTTCTTCTTCAACGCCAGCAAACGGTATAATGTTTGCTGTCTTGGGAATAAAACAGCAGAAAGTAAAGCCTGAAACATACATCACAACTATCAGAACCAAATGACCAGCAACTGGAATCTTTACAATGGATCGATTTGTCCAAGGAGCTCTTCCTTCCGATTTTCTAACCAATAAGAGCGCTTGAGTAGACCATGTTTTGCAGTAACAAATCAGAGCACATGCAAAAATACGTGTGATCCAACTAGGCTGAGCGCAGATGCCAGAAGTTAAAAATGGATATTGTTGCGTTTACGAATCGATTAGCTGCGTCACTGAATCGATTGTCTGCCAATTGTTTGCCTACGCTACAAATCCCATGCGACGTACACAAACCTGACAAAAATCGGGCTAAGCCTCTCGAAAATCCGTTTAAGCGGTAGCGCCTCCTCAAATGCGCTACAAATGCTTTGTGTCGCTTACCAGTATTAACAAAAGATCAAACGCCTTTTCACCATTATGCTTCGTTTCGACGTAGTAGCTTGTGTTGCAAGAAATATTACACGTGCCTTCCACCATGATTCATGAACTATAGACTAAATACAGCCATATTACTGCTTTCTGCCTTTCACGGGCCTTTGTATCTGATTGCCTTGATGGTCTCACGCTCAATTGCACTTACGGTGAGTGGGCACAACAACACAGAAAATTCAACTTGATCCTTCACACAATTCAATTAACGCGACTTTTTTACAGAAGATATCTCAGTGCCTTAAAATTTAGTTTGTCACTAGCAAGGGATATAAGCGCGGTACTTCGCAAATCCGAAACGTAACGAAGGTTTACGACGCGGATCCGAAGCGTAACGAAGGTTTAGAGAGTGGTTGGAGCAAACAGAGCCCCAAATAAGAGATAAGCACAATGAAAGAACGGGGAAGTCAATTGCTGCTGAGGCTTGTTGTGAGAAAGTAATTTGCAAATTAGCTGCAGGCCGCTGTGGAATCGAGGCAGGCAAAATAAAGCCATGACTGTTTCCTGGATCTCGAATTCCTCACTCCCACAGTTGTGTGTTGTCTACCTGTGCAACAGCTTTCCGACGCAACCAAACTGTAAATGGCGTAGAGACAACGGCGGATAGTTGCAAAAGCATCAACACGCCCGCAATCAAATGAGCGCGTTTTGATAAATTTGCCTGACGATGAGCTTGCCACAGTGCGAACGTCCTTGATGTCGAGGTCATTGCCGATGTTTTTGACCGGCGCACAAAACGGAGCCATAAAAGTTTGCAGTAATTATAAAGATTCCATTCCGGTTATCGTAAACATGCCAACTCGTCAGCGCTTTGCTTACGCCGTCAGTCAAAATGGCCGACGCATCGTGCATCCAGACCGCCATATTGAAAGTGAAGTTGCCAACGCGAAGTACATTTTTCATCGCAGTACTTCTTGAAGCTGGCAGTGGCTTTGTGAATCCAATCTTATAAAGTGACGAACGAGTTCCGACAAGCTTGATTCATAAAGTTTAACAGTTTTATAACGACGCGATAAAGTGATAATGTGTTATTGTGTTAAATGTTTACAATTTTATTGTCCACCAACTTGTGAAACGATATTCAAATCAATCTAATATTGTTACGAGTTAACAGAAAGAAAGCAAATCTTCTAAAAGGATGAAAGAGTCGGTAAAGTTTTCTTTAAATAAGACTTTATGCAGCTAACGTAAATGAATCGCCTTTTTCTAGAGACGACTTGCAAATGCCCGGATGATGAAGTTGCGACTTAACAACCAATCACATCGCAGCAAAATGTGTTTCCGTAAAATATCTGTCGCCACAACCACCACCATGTCGATGAGAAGTGCTTGATGGCGTCGCAGCGGCGGATCCGCATGCTTAGCGCGTTGTCGGCAACGAATCCACACATCGCGACATCGACGCCAGATCAAACAAAATCGTCGAGGTCCCTTCCGCGTTTGATCGCTCGGCGCGCTGACGAGCAGCGTGCGGAAAGATCCCGACTGCCAGATTTTCACGCTTGAGAAACGGACAACTAGCGACGCATGTGTGCGGTGGACGGGACCGACAAAAGATAGCATCGGGCGCCAGAAGCGGCCAACCTGGTGCTGTCGTGTGAATCCCGGCGGTTCACCGGTTAGGAAAAGGACAGCAAAGTTCGTGAACTGGGGGGGGGGCTGTTGGCCATGGACGTTAGTGCGGAACTTCGCAGAGGGAGCTTATGCAGCCACAGTCGTCGGAAGAAATTAAAAGTCCGTGAAATTTCGCACTCATAACCTGTGCAAGCACAGCGCGGCGATACGACGTATGGTTTTCGATCAGAGTTTCTGAAAAATCGATATGAATAAAAGCAAAGAAGCCGAGGTCACTCGACTTGTTGTGGTACATGTGTGTTGGTGGAGTAAAGCTCAACGGCTAAAGCAATTCTTTGGGGAAACCAGCATTCCTGCATGCAACGACTACCTTCCTCGCAAGCAAACTCCACGCTGCGCAACACCCCAAACCTCTACATCGGTTCCCACACACCGCGAAAACACTTGAAAAGGCTTCAACTACCTCTTTTTGCAAACCGTTGTTACCAGATGAAACAAGCGGTGTTTTGTGCTTTCAGCGTTCCACTGCCACATTGGACTAAAACACCTGTGTTCCCTGTTTATAGGACAGCATGCTTGCTGGTACTGCGCAAAAAGCTATCAACGAAGCTAGCTGGGTACTTCTACCACATCCAACAGTTCCTGCCTGTCGAAATTTCTTAATTTGTGGACATGACATGAATGGAAAATATACGTGTAAAATTCGTTTTATCAAATTCAGAAAAACGATTATTCAACAGTTTTTCCAATGACAACCTTCCGATAATGAAAAGCACTAGGGATGTTGGCTGCTATTGAAAATCAAAGAGAAATGAAATATTCGTTTTATTAAGAGGCATTCTCACGGGATGCCAGTGGTCATTGGGAACGTGAATAGTTTTTCGCTTGCTTTGCCTTAAAATTTATTCAGAAACTTTAGTAGAGACGTGGAGAAGAAACACGTAAAATATCTCAACCAATATTGTGACTAGGACACAAGAGTCTTTTGAAGTAGGAGCAATTTTCGTCCCTACCATTACCTAGCTTGATCGGATCAACTGCATGATTGTTTAAACTGTTTTTCTTTACGTGACGACACAGAAATTCACCATGACTTTTAATAGCTTGAATTAAATGCGCTTTTAAAACCAGGAACTGTCAAAGCTAGTGACAAAAAGCTGTAAGACCCACTATGCATAAACGACAAGTGCATTCTGGATCAAATCCAGCAAACCCAGTGAACAGTTCGCGTGATTCGTAAAGCACCATGTGGAAAGAGAAGATTATCACAAAGTCCGTCGCTCCCCCAAGAACAGGTTTGCCCGCACAGCACCCCGCACAGGGAGTGCGGGCAAAAGTTCAAGCGCTCGAAGTAGCGGCTTCTAAAACACAGCTCGCTGCTACTGTTTACAAGTCGGTGTCTTCGCCCGGACGCGTCCAATTATGCGCCGCGCACTAACGCCGATTGACAAAGACCGACGGAAGAATTTCGACAGTTCAAAGCCGTTTTGCCACTTTGGAAACTTACGAAACGCGTGGCTCCAACTTGGCCATATTTGGACAGACGGGTGGTCCTGGCCGACAAGAAAAGCGCGAAGGTTAATTTGCTTGCAAATTTGTCTGGGGTGTGTAAGTCGAAAGACCTTATTTACAAACGCCCTTTACCGTTTCCGAGTGGAGACAATTCGTTTTCCGAGTTATTACGAGTTACAATAAGATAATTAGCTAGTTTCCCTTCAATAACTCTTTTTATACGCTTAGAGATGAACAACTTACCTGAAATGCTTGGAATAGTGAATAAGCGATAACCAGGTGTGGTAATTAGCAACGCTAAAGCAATCAATGAAAACTTGTATGGTGATTTGTGGCAAAATATGCAAAAAATGCATCATGCATTTGAAAACTACGAGCTTATTTTTAACTTTTTAGTTCTATTGCGTAATTTACATTTTCTTCCAAAGCCCTATTTTTTAACATATATGGATTAATTTATTCTTGCCACATTCAAGAAGATGAATTCCCAAGGTGAAAATAGTTCCACCAGCAGAAAATACAGGGAACCCCTACTTTCCGTTGCCATTTTTTCAGAAACAAACCATTCTTGCGTGTAAAATATAGTTGCAAGTTGCTGCTCTACTTGTTAGCTGAATATATTTTAAAAGATACACCAGTACCTTCTAGACAAACAAAGAACCAAAATTTGGCGGTCAATGTGTACAACCGCGTTGTGCATTTTGGCTATTCTCTACTCTGCTCATTCTCTCTCCATAGACTGCGAACTCTCTATTGTGCGGACTTGTACACACATCTTACTAAGAAGCTCTCGATAATTTCAGTTGAATTGCCTCAAAACCAGAGCGATTTCCAACATCGGCAAAAAAAGCTTAAATAAGCCACTGCAGCAAACTTGGTGGATGGTCGTGGGGTGGTGGGGCAGTCACCTTAAAAATGCACAGAGCTGTGACCTTACGACCCGACGGCAAAGTATCAAACGCCATCTCACGTTTGTTGATATGGCGCTTTTGTAACTGACGTGCGCGGATGCTGCCACTTTAAGCTAAACAGATTAAGAGGCTTCGCTATTCCTTAGTCATTTCCTTCGCGGCTTCGGCGCATTTAGTCCGCGATTCTGGATGGTGACGTCAGAAATTATGGGCCAGTTGGGTCCTGTCTTGCCCGCGACGAGATGTTACTCACGGGGTTGCGCTCCGGTCAGCTGCTACCGAGGACGCTGAACCCGCGGTTTTGAAATAATAATTTAGGCCTGAAAAATTTCAGGATTCTGTTTTTGTTCTTTCGCCCAGCTGCACATCGTCATCGTCGAGTCACGTGCTTCGTGATTCACACGCTTGCGGTGGTAGAGCGACCACTGGGGCGTGACGGCGTAACCTTTTAACCCGGCACACCAATAGCGCCCTGCGTGTGCGATGGTGCCAATGATAAATTGCGCACTGGAGCAGCTTTCCTTTCCCTGCCTTTCATGCGCATGCGGTTTCTGGCAATGAAGCGTTGCCTTGCCCGAAACTGGTCGTTCAGAGGTTGGCATTTTTGAATATGCGGGATGGGTGCAGGGCAACCAATCGTTCATGTGGCTAGGATATCCTGCCGAGTGCTCTCACAGCAATGAGGTGAGTCTCGGCCCATCTAATCTAGTCTGGCATGAACAAACAGCCGGGTTACTTTTAGTGCAAGGCAAAGCTGTCAGGCTACAAGCCAGCTGCATGTGAATGAATCGTTCAGAAAAAGAATTTAAAGAATTTCCTGGAAAAATCAACTTTTCGTGCAAAATGCCGATCCCGCCACGGGCTGCGTTGTTGCCACTTTGCGATATTGAGGCTGAACGTACTTGGAAAGACCGCAGCAAATAAATCCAAGCTATTTTCTCTACAACAAAAACGTCAGCGGCATAAGAAACATTAGATCACGTAACCACTGACTATTTTGCTGATAAAGATCTACCTTTGTCTCGGCTTTGGGTCAACGCACATCCAAAGTCAATGGCGTGTGGGTGGGCGTCGTTTCGAGAAGCATTAACGCCTGAAAACGTTCAAACCAACCATTTTGCGTCCACCAAGAGCGACCACATCAGACGGGCATGACTAGACGACCGTAAACCTCGCGGAGAGCGAAATGAACTGACTGCAAACACCGACGGCACGAGAGCGTTTGAAGGTAAACGTTCAGGTTATTTGAAGCAGGAAAAGCTAAAGAAGGCGGTGGAAGCACGAAGCGCTGATCACCGTAAAACATTATTGGCACAGATTCGTCGGGGCAGCTGTGTATTTTGCGTACTTTTACTTTGAAGAAAACAAAACACGCCACACGTAACAATATGAAAGTTGTGATCGCCGTTTCCCACTAAACATTTAGTTGTGAGTTTGTGCTATCAGTCTAGCATCTTTCAAAGTCAAAAAATGTATTTAAGAATCGCATGTTCATTTGGCGAAGAGGTTATCTCTGCCTAAATTGAGTTTGTTACTGAATGTTACTGTTGGTAATGCAAACACTGTTAACACATCGGTTGACAAACTTTATCAAAAGGCACAGTTAAGCATATTACATCCTTGTAATGATTAAACCGTTCAATAAAGGAAAGTAAGAGGGGGTTTGGGAACGGGAAGTAGTCGCTTCTGAAACCAAAAAACACTCCTTTCATGTTAATGCAAACCCTTACAACAATCTTGTTTTTCTATATCTCTTGAGATTGGAGTCAAACGGTCTTCAACAAACTGCACGTATGTTTTCCAAACAGGACTTCTAAAAGTACATCGATGGCTCAACACTCTGGAAGCTTCAAAACGCATTAAACAGCTTTTGCCTATGATTTTTATTAGGTACATCGGTTATTGTTTTTGATAACATTTACGGTTTTTCGTTTAAATAAAAGAATTATCATACATTTATCTATAAGCGTGACATTATTTCGTTCACAAGTGTAATAACATATTTTCAGCAATTTTCATGAAGTTTCTAACGTTAGTTAAATGATCTCGCTTTTATCAGGTCGGGTCAAGGAGGCATGACCCAGAACAGGGAGAAAGTCTCCACACTGGTTTGGTTTACTTGTCAATCAAAGTGTAAAAGACTGTGGGTCTGCCGATACTTTTCATCAAATGTTAAAGATTACTCAATGTGTAGACGACAACTCAAGTGGGCAGATGGTATTATAAGGCAGACATTTTCCGTTGGCAGACAAAATTGGCATTTATTTACAACAGGGATTGAACTTGTTTTCATTCTTGCATTAAGTACTTCAGGTTAACCGTCTAACTGCCCAAACTTACTTTTCATGTTTTGCACCAGCATATTGTTAACATTGTAAATATAACAATAAGGTCGAAATTAGAGAAGAAATTATGCCAAGCCGGTTGATTAAGTCTAAAACATAGGATTACAAGCTCATACAAAATATTCACTTGACTCGGTATTAGAAGCATAAATGAATCCGTGTGAGAATAGTTACAGATCAGTGTTTGACAAGCTGGGGACCATGGTAACTTTATAAAAAAAGTCATTCGGTTTGTTGAAAACGAAACAGACGTCTTTAGAAATCGCAAAATTCGTGTTACTTTTCAGGAGGACGCATCCTAAGTCGAGTAACAATGTTTGACATGTTGTAATTATCAACTAATATGCCTACATTTCGGACGTCGATCGAACTCTCAACCTTTCGATTGACGGGCGGTCACTTTCTGCAGCTGAGCTATCGCCCCCATAAATCAACTACTATACCTACACAGCCACCAAACAAGTAAGCCAATGGTGCAGATGATCATTGAGCGTGCCTTGTATTTCGTTTCTTGCATTGGAAAAGAAAAATCGGAATCGTTTGAAAACTATTTCAAATGCACAGCCATGTTAAGAATTTATGTGCTATTTTGTGGAATTTCCTAAGAATCTGTGCGGAAATCATGCCCAAAATAAGAAGAGCAAGCAAAAAGGGGCGGGTCACGTCAAGAAGAAACTGTGCAGCTTCCTTTGGCAGCTAAAAGAAATCAAAATCCACAAAAAGAAAGTTGAACGGCAGGCAGCACCTAATTAAAATCGCGTCAAGTTGTTTGTTTCCACAAGCTCGTTGCTCTCAAGCGGTTTAACGGACTTAATGACAGCGTGGTGGTAGCAATACTGTGGTGGCAGCTGCCTGTCTCATCCATAACGCTCACACAGCTCGGTTATGGTGTTTATAGCGCGGGATCTTTCCACCATAAAAATGACAGCGTCGCTATGAAACGCACAAAGCCGCCCGGTTCAATCGAAGGGCAGCGGTTCATCTGCGGGGATAGACGCTGTTCCCGTTGTGCACCAACCGAGCTCAATTTTCCCGTGAAGCGTCAAATTTCGGTTCCGAATGAGATCGATTTGGGAACGCGAGTTTTAACAGGCTGCCAGCGCTACTCGGTGGGTGGCACAACTGGCCCCCGACAAAATATCGAAGAGCGTGGTTAGGCCGGCTGGCCTGTGCAAGCGCCAGCTATTTCGCAGTGTTTACCACCAGTTGTTTCAGCGGAACACCGAGAAAGTTTATGCCAAAGGAAAGCGCAACTGCAAGCCGGGATGAAGCTAGGTATCGCACAGCGGGGCAACGAGGCAAAATGTTGCTGAAAGTTTTCTTCTTCGTCAAGCCAAAGGCTTTGTGAGATTTCATATTTTTCACACTTTTTACTGAGAAAAGTTTTGTGCAAATGGCCAAAGATGATTTTGAAATCATATCTCTTAATAGAAAAAAAGTTGTAATTGCTACGACACTGATTGATTGTGTGGTTAAAGTAACAAAAGCTGGTGGTTGACAAGTCAAATATCAACAAACATGAGACGTGGTTTTCAAAGAATTTTAGCAAATCAAACCACAAATAACCAAACTAACAATATACCAATATTCAAAAATTCAATACGATTGTATATAAAGAGGTTTTGCAAGGTTTTTCATGATTTGATTATTCTGGTTTTGTTTTTCACATTCCTCGCTTTTTGTAACAACAGAATTTTCGGAACATTTTCGAAAATACTTTCTAAAAATTATAAAAAATTCAATCCCTTCAAAATTCATTAATTCTTCAAAAGAAAAAGATGTTGTCCGTCCAACACAAAGACTCAGCCCTTGCTCATAATTTACATGCCGAAAGTATCCAAAAATAAATTTATTAAAAAATCAGTTTTTGGACAGTATCGTCACAGCAGGTTAGCAAAATTTTGAAAACTGAACCTGAACTGGTCAACAATTGTTTGAAAAACACAAGAAAACTTTGTTTAACTAAACAGATCTACGTTTTCGTAAGAGAATAAATGTGTTTGTGTACCTTTTAAGTTTGGTATCAGGTTTATTTTGTTGACAATAACTGAAAACTAGTAACTATTGTTGATGATAATTAATATATTTGCTGAAAATTACTAATGGTAAATAAGTTGTTGGCGATACCTATAATATATGTTTTCGTAACCATGGCTTTCTATTTCAATCAGGACATAAAAAATATGGCGCCTTTGAGTAACCATTCTGAGACGATTTTCTCAATAGAATTTCAGAAAGTCTAAATATCTCCAATTTTGGATTTTAGGGAGTTCATCATTTTTCCTGTTTTCAATCATTTTAATATATTTCATATTCCAACATCGTAGCTTCGATAAGATCTGAAATTCAATGGAAATAAACATGGAATGCAACATATTGTACAAAGTGTAGAGGCAAGTTTCGAAACTACTTTCTTGATCTGATGATAATCTTGTTTAAAATGTGCTTTATTTTTAATGTTATAAACAAACTTTTAGATGTATATTTTTGCCTGTGCTTTTTCCCTGAGAAAGGAAGCAACAAAAACGCATTTATGATCGAACAGCAGAGACATGCACAGTCATACATTGCTTATTGCCTCACAAAATTTAACCTATAAGAATTCAATGGCAGTTGAATGGTTTTCTTACTTTAAAAAAGCCCATAACTGAACCATCGTGTGTCATGCACAGATTTATGAGACCCACAGTACTGTTTAATAAGGTATAAATGAAACAATTGTTTTTTCTCAATTAATGAAATTTCAGGAGTGAAACACGCAAAAGATTTACAGAGGTGCATTACGATCTAAAGATGAAGTTTAGCATACCGTTTTCGTCGGTGGAGCAGAGTGAAAATTGGAAATCTTGCAAATTTGTGTAAGACATGATAACGCAACCAACTGTGAGCCAACATTTTAGTACAATCATTCGTTGTTGTGTTAATGTTTTTATCATCTTCTAGTTGAGGCACAATATCATCTACTATTACTTTTTCAGTGTAGAACGAGAAACTTTATTGGCATGCAGTTTTTGTTTATCGTCATGGCTGAGCATATCACGTATTTAAAAGCGAAATGCGGCTTTTGTAAAATAAATGTAAATCATCCCCCCGTCCACGAATATGAAGTACGTTCTAGTATTTTTCTCGGCCAGGGCAGAAAAGTTTGCTTGATTGAGATAAATAAAGAGGCAGCCATGTTAAGACGCGCACATTTAGTTCTTGGGCGGTTCAATGAACTCTACCAGGAGCCTTGGAATAACCTATCAACGAATTCCAGGCTAAGCAGGCGCAAGTGAGCAAACAGTTTTTTCCACTGAACTGATGTTTGCCTGAGCGTTTTATCTGCATCTTGATTAATCGTTTGTATTTGATCGATGATTTGCCTGGTATTTGCCCTACTTAAACAGTTGAATAAAGAAGGCAGTTTGTTCTGGATCGCGAGAGCACTACTTGGGGCTGAGCACTTGACTTGGGTAAACTGCGTCGTGTATGAGAAAGGCAAAAAGCTATTTTCACCCCAATTTAAAATGTCGATCAACCGCAATGTTTCAAAGGAAATAAAACAGGAGCGCGCTTTGAGTGGGCCGCGCTGTAAATCAAGAGTTTACAAACCCATAAACTGGCTCATAAGTTAAAGACTTTAAATTCAACTCATCAATTCGTCCTCCAAATGTGCGAGAAGCACAGGTGAGTCTTTTGACTTGCTAGCATGCTGGATTCAGGCACCACGTACCGGAGGCGATAAGCTATGGCCGTTGTTTCTCGTTGCCACGCTGGAGTGAGAAGACGATGGACGACTCAGGTTTCGAAATTACAAAGACCAAATCGCGAAGCGTCTGACAGCGAACAAAGTGTTTTTGAAGCACTTCAAGCGCTCGAGGCGGATGAACACATACTGTAAAATCCTGGGCAAGATTTTCACCTCGGTGAAAACGTTATTGAAAACAAACGAGTCGAAATTGCAGACATCCAAGGAGAGCAGTGTTCAAATATTTGGACAACTTCCATTGCAATGCTTCGTTCAGATTTCTTTGATGCGGCAAATGGCTTTTAATTTTGTTTCTCATCACGAAACATTTACACGATTGGGCTTAAGTAACAGAAATGATCTCACCACAGCAGCAGAGTGCTTCAGACATTCAAAAATAGCCTGTTAAGTTAAAACAGATCCTATTCAATCGACCTAGGCTCAATGTCCTAGTCTCCACTATATCGCGTTGCAAAGCAAACAGCAAATGTCAGCAGTTCAAGTAACATCAGCACTTACGTGAACGGCCAAGAAGATTTTACCATAATGTAGAAAGACATTCACCGTAATGAAAGCGCTTTGGTTCGATACTGTGCTTGACTTTTTTATCAAATTTCTTTGATAATTATACGTTTAGCTGGCTTTTATGGCGTTTTACTTGAATTAATGCAGATAAGTGGACCATTTTATCACAACAGAATTGGGCTTTTGTATTTGACCAAGCTTTTACGCGGTTTAGATTCAAAGTCTTCTTTTTGATGAAAAAGAGCTTAGCCGTGTTTAAAAAATCAAATCGACACTATGAGGTGTTAAAGCACGTTCAAGAAGCACCACTGCTCTTATAGTATTTCGTTCCCAGTATTCAGACAGTAAAACAACCCTCTACGTAAAACAATTGTCAAATGTTCTGCCTAAAAACTTCCCAGAGTTAAGTGTTTCCAGAACCAGTAAGAAAGCCCCTAAAAGCAATATAATTTAAAACATTTATGAAAAAATTTTGTCTGGGCAGGAAAACTGTTCAAAAGTGGCAGTGCGATAGATACAAATTTTACACTAATGGCGAATAAGATTTTCTGCTGTCTTTCTAGCGACAGTGTACATTTATGTTAGAAATTACAGTAATCAATATATCTTAAAATTTTCTGGATTTTTCCACATTTTTCTTAAAAAGAGACAATTTCAGTGAAACAAGGTTATCGTCACCAGAAGCAAACAACATAATATCAGATCTTGGACGAATGGTGCTTTTCGTAAATTCAACGCCAAGCTATATGCCCGAATCTTCACAGACACTTCCGTTTCAAGCAATAAAAACTTCGCAACAGTTGGTTATAGAATGATCCTCTTTTGCTCAGCAAAACGTATTAGAAAATGCCACAAAAACATTCTCTAAACTATGTTTCTCACTAGGACGAAATACTGACTTTAACGAAAAACTGCAAAAAAGTGAAAAGCGTGTCTATTCAACACAGCGTGGCCAGCTTGATTACAGATGCTGGCAAGTGTTGTGACGAGACAGGCCGCTTGCATAATTCAAAATGAAATTCTAATAGTGATGAATGGTCGTGTCGCGTTCGGTAAATTAGCAATTAATATGAAATAAGGTACCGGGCAAGATAACACGCAAATTAGCACAAAGCAGAATAATTTTTTTCCCAGAGTGCTCCAGAGCCATGCCACAAGTACCCACCTAAAGACAACATTTAAAAACAGGTATTGTCATCAGTCAGTGAAGTAGGTAGATCTTTCTAAAGACATCAATGTGTTCACATATGTTTCCTGAAGAGCAGCATCTGCGTTCTTTGAAAATAGATTGTCTGCGTTTGGAACGGCTCAAAAATCAATATCTTATCTTGAGTTTAACCTTAGTGTTTTTTTCTGCCAAATACTGTCTTGGCAAAGAGTTGACTGCATATCACAGTCAAATGAACTGGCTTGGACACACGTATGACATTATAAAATGCTCAACGTTGTACAGAGTATTGTACCTCTTCTATATGGTGTCCTGGAAAGTGCCACTACCTGATATAATCAAACTTATTGTCAAAAAGTCAGAAAACCTCTTTCTAAAGCAAAGTACTTGGCTCTACCCCTTCCAACATTTTCATCGTCGCGTTTGAAAGAACAAACCGTAACGGTATGAGTTCTACACCTCAGGACTACATTCTTTTGCTGAAAAAGCTTTCAGTTATGAACTTTTAACCGCTTAGCAATCAATTCAATTGCAGTTAATCCAATTGCACATGCGCAAAATAGTCAGCTTGGAGCTGTGTCATCATGCGCTTGAAACTTTTGTAAGTGAACCGTGTCGGCGAGGAAGGTAACATGATAATAAAATGGCGGTCAGACAAGTCAGAAGAAACAGCTTTTGCATGACTCCAAAGAAATTTCCTATCACACAATTCGTTGGGCACATCTAAAAAAGTCGCTTACCGTTTTTCGGAGGATTTCGTTTGATTTTCATCCAATCGTAAGTGTTTGTGGTATCTCCGCCGGAACACTGCTGGTGGTCTGATCGATTCGAATAGGAAATGTTTGGCGGTGAATGACGTTCGTTAAGCCTGCAGACCACAGACGAAGATTCCGGGGTGTCAACCGCGACATTGGAACCCATAAGGCATGGGCTGTACTGGTTGTAAACAGATCCTGAATGAAGACCGCCACCATACAGCACTTTCGTTGCGCTGTAGGCCTCGGCATTAGCGTAAGGATGGCCCAAAGGGTGGAACGGATAATTCGCTGTGGTGGTGGACCCGGTGATCGTACCATGATAAGGGGAAGGACCACTGCGCGGGAATGTTGAAGCGTAAGGAGCTGCAGTCGTGTATGAAACGTCTGCAGAAAGGTTTACGCCATTCGGCGTTAGTTGCGGGGAACCAGGTGAGCTACGGAGAGGACTGCTTTCTTGAGAATGGCACTCCAAAGCTAAAGGCTGGTCATGGTGAAGCCGGCTTCCGTCCCCTGAAGCAACGACATTGATGGGGGCCCCTGCGACCTCCTCCAGGGCACAAGCGCTGTATACATTGGGAGCGGACCCGATGCCACCATCCAACAGAGGAGAAGGTGGGAGATGGTGATGTTGCATTCTATTCGCGTACAGGTTGTTGTCCGGAGCATGTATTGGGTATTCCATGAAGGAATTCATGGCTTCCGAACACAGAGGCGGTGCTGAAATCTGGAAGAACAGAACATTCAACAGAGAACAACAGTAAAATTACCACCATCTGGTTAGACAACAGAGGCATCGTGAGAAACTTTTTGTTATCCAACAAACTGAGTTTTTACCCAAGGCTGATAACACGTGAAATTTTAGTTTAACCCTCAACTGTAATATTTCATTTTTGAAGGTTGCGTGAGCCAACATTAATTTCTTGTCTACAGGACTCTTTCTAATTGTGGAAATAATGTACTTTGCAAGTAACCCTACAAAAGGAAGCGTTTTGCATTCTAGCTGAATAAGAGCTGATGATGCCTACATTTTAAACGAAATACACCCTCTGTTGATATCTCAGTGTCTGATTCTTTGCTGTGAAAGGATTCCTTTGGATAGACAGCGTTTTGCACACTTGATTTATTGCCCCAAGAGCCCTGATTCACGTTGCACCAGTCCATCCTAAAAGCTTGGAACAATTTTGGCTTGTTAGTTGCTTTGCATTCAGCTCCATCAAGTCACGCATTTAAAGTAGAGCGAGCTCAACTTCTGAGACGATTTATGACAAAGAGTGCACATGATATTCTCAGGACAAAAAATTATTCGAAGATTTTTAATCACTAATCAGTAAACGTTTACCTTGAACTGTAAACACTTATAAAATTTCGTTTTAAAAATGTGAATGAGATCTTATTTCAAAATTGTTTTAGATGACATATATGTATTCATTACCGAGTTTCGCACAATATAAGATAACCTAGGCTTTACGTAGGCCTAATAGTAATACTGGACAGGGTATCCATTTGCAGAAATTTGCTTGCATCTGTACCACTGTGCCATGAACTGGGGATGTTTGTGATTTATAAGTGCTACTCGAATTCAATTGCATCTACAGTAGACAAGAAGCTAATAGAAAAGGTTCAACATCACCAGTCTTGAAAAGAGTTCCTTTACAGCATATTCTGAGATGATCGTTTAAAACATGACAGATAGGACATTTGCCCGGTGACCTTAACCCAACGCTTCACAACAAGGCAGTTCGTTGAAGCATTTAATTATTTACTTTGCGTTCGCATTCTGCAGCTGTGGGCTAATTTTATCAAGTGAATTTTATCCTTGCAAGATCTTGTCAATATATCTCCATATAAAAAGTTTTGATGTAAGTGAGACATTTGAGCCAGAACCTGACAGAACTTGGCCACTGACAAATGTAATTTAACCATTCTGTCACAGCTGTCGCCGTGTCTACAATGAAATTTTCATTTTGACGCTTGAAAAATGAGTTTAAAATTCAGTAAACAAAACTAAAATTAATTGCTGTTACACGGCATGTCTATGCATTGCAGTTTATTTGAAAAGGAACACTTGCAGGTTTTCCCTGTTAATTTATATCAATTCACTGCACAATACTTCCTTTTCGCTTCGGAAATGCAGTACCTTCCGAATCCTAATGAAAATGAAGAGCTTAAAAATTGTGTGATTTTCTTGAACCTGCATACTGGGAAATCACGCATGTTACTTGCAACGCGCAGTAGTTTGCAATCACGCACATCAAACACTCATATGCAGCGCCATTTCACAAGTTAGCAACTTAAGTACAAAATCAGTTTCAAGGCACGGAAAGCACTTAGACATATCAGGCGAGACGTAAAATAAATGTGAAGTGATATTCATGAACAAAAGTCGGGAAAATGTGACCATCTTGACAAAAATGGACAATGAGTAAAGTTTAATGAAAATACCGTGACGTCATTAATGGAAGCCTCGTTTGCGGAAAACACGTCATCGACCGAATGTCACGTTTTTTCAGATATGGGTTTCGACAGTAAATATCCAGACCGGTGTAATATAATCTCTCAACTTCTCGGCCTGAGAGCATTGAAAAACTAGATTCGTAAGAGGTACATGCTTCAAACTCCTTGCTGCTGCAGTGGAAACAACGGCCTAGTCGGAATACTCACCAATGAGGTATGCGCCCATTACACAATAAAAGCAATGAGATCGTGGTTGATAGACACTTCAAAAATCTAAATAGTTGCACCAAAACTTTATTAATGCGGCCAGTGGTGAGGCGAGCGAGGCACTTGCTCCCCTTGTTAGGGGTGTTTCGTGTGTAAATTTTCCTCAGTTTTGGTGACCCACCGGGTGTTTCGTGCGTAAATTTTCCTCAGTTTTGGTGAGAAACTTATTATCCACTCATATGATATATTCTGAAGAAGATCATAAATAAGTACTCTTCTCTCAAAAGGGCCTCCAACGGTAACTGCAAGGTGTAAGTACTCTGCTTTCAAAGGAGCCCCCAACATTAACTTCAATTTGTAGCTACTCTATTTTCAAAGGGTACCCAACCGCCACTGTAATGTGCAAATACTCTAATTTCAAAGGGGTCCCCAAGCCTCTCTCACGGGTAAATAAGGAAAAGCTTCAAATCAACTTCAATACCTTGAAAAAACTGTGGGTTAAAATTTGTAGCAAAAAGTTCTGAAAACCCTATCAATTAAGAGCAAAAATTTGTACCAAATGTTAATTTTTTTCACTGTCAGAGAAGACGCTTATCATAATACAGTGTAGCAATGTTTGCAAAAAGGTGTGTGATTAATTATTTGCTGCTTTTACACATTTTTCAAACAACTAATGTCAATGCAAGAAGAGGGCAACTTTGACTCATCCACCCTCATGGCTTTTCAACAAGCAAGTCTCAGATTGGATGCTTTTATATGTATGCCATGTTCTTGAATGAAGTTAAAAGGAAAAAAAAAATTGAGTTTTGTATCTGATTGATTGTTGCCTGCGGTTTGATGGAGTCCCTTAAAGACATGGTTGTGAAGAAATTCATGATGCCAAGCGTTTTTCAGGGGGTAGTTTGTTGATGGTGATTGCAGAGAAACAGAATGCAAAACTAAAGAAGTAGGGGAAGATGCCAGCTTGCTATTTCTTTTGTATGTTGTTAGCTTTGTCTTCCCAACTTTAAAGCTGTGTATCATGAATCCTTTCGTGCGTTTTCTGTTAAGTCAGTCATGCTGTAATCAAGAAAGTATCCTCGGGTGGCCCGCATATCCTCTTCCTGGACTTGATAAAAGGTCTTATCACGGTTGGTTGAGTATGGTGACGTTATCAGAGGCCCCTTCCAGCGTTGCCCCGAATCCTAAGTCCACCACTGAATACGGCTTCCCTTTCCCCCGTGAAGACTAGCAACTGACACTGAGGACTTTGTAGTATAAAGTTAGCAAGGGTTGAAATCTCCTTGTTGGCAAGAAGCGTTAAAGTGATGTTAAGGAGACGGGTGAAAAATGGGGCATCTCAACTTCTAAGAAGCATTGCACAAAACAACTGTAGTTATAAAGAGTGTTTAATGTGGGTAAAATTGAGCTCTAAACGTTTTTATTAATTAGATGCACGCTGACTAGAACATACGTTTAGTAAGATGTACGGTAATTCAGCCAAGATGGGAAGGGTTAAGGCTTATCTCATTTAGATCTTTTTGGCTGGTATTGTAATGATCCTCATCGATTACGGTAAACAATTTAAAAATCTGCAGCATGACTGCTTGGACAAGAATGTAAACAAAATTGTTTATATCAAGCCTTAGCTTGCAACGCTTACAATGCGACGTAGCACCCTGGAGGGTCAAATGGTAAGCAGGCAGGTAAGTCTACTAATCATGACTTCACTCAGTTTCTGTGAACGTTTTTGTGTTGTCAAATGACAACGTTATTCTTTTGACAATCTCATTTCAAACATTTAGCATAATTCTGATCTAAGATTTTATAACTTTTGCTGTATCGTGTACCCATTCGGACCCCTTCAAACCCATGCGGACCCCTTCAAACGATTTCCAACCCCAAGAACGTCATTTTCGTTCAGGTTTATTTGATAATCAATAGTAAACGTTTTGGGTTTTACCTTAGTAACCAAAATAAATCGAACCATTTTTCGTTTTTGCAAATATTAAAAATTGAAAAAAGTCACTTTTATACGTACAAAACGAAAACTTCACAAATGTACCCTATTACAAAAACACTTTAATGCTTGAACACCAAAAGATTGCTTTTCAGTCCTCCACAAATTTAAGGGCTCCTTTGAAAAATTCTGCTTTATTCCGTTAATTGTTCAACTGGTATAAATTTAAAAAAGAATTTTCGATACTGACCTACACCCGCGTTCAGTTTTCTCCGTCAAAACCCTTATCGGATTCCCATATCTTGCAGAAATATATATTGCATATAGGTTAGGTAGAACATTTTGAAAAATTTTACCCCAAGAACAATAAAACGTAAGGCTACTTTTCGGATACCCTCATGCCTTTTCGTGCGTGTAGTCTCGATCAACAAACCACGTCAGAAATAATGTGGGCGACGAATTCACCTGACATTTTAGAGTTGTTGTTCTGCGCTACGAAGTGTTGCACACTTCGGTAACTTTCCAGCTGACGAAACATCGTCCAGCGATTAGACTTTTTCATTAAGTAGCTTGACAGCACGCACGAAAAGGCATGAGTGTATTATAAAAGTAGAACTTATCGGAAAACAACGCATGAAAAACACAGCGCTTAAAATGTAACAAGGATTTCTTGACAGTTAACAGGAGAGGCAGGTATGAAAAACGCAAGAACACACGGCATGGGAATGTGCATGTTGATGGTGAATCCTGTATATGTACGCGCCCCAAAAAACCCAAATAAATGAGCGCGTAAGTGCCGCCATTTTGTTTCCCGTCCAAGGTCGGCTTCGAAGGTTCAGAGGGTTGAGCGCACACAAGCAATTGATAGGTTGGTGATCTGTTGGTGTAAAGGCAAGCTTTGAAGAAAGCGGGGGGTTCTCTGTCTGATAACGATAGCTCTAGTGCAGTGGTCCCCAACCTTTACCGGATCACGTACCACTTGGAGGTCCGGTACTGTCATTGGGTACCACCTTGTCCCAACAAAGCCCATTCAACCAAACATCATTCGGTCAAAAGTTCAGAAAGCTAGCTTTGATACAAAAGTGACATGTACAAAATGGCGGTGAGAAATATAATGGCCGTTGATAGAAAACAATAGAAAAAGTACACAGAAATGCAAGAATTCACAAACAGAACCCGATAATTAAAAGCAAACGCTGTGGATACAGATTTTTTGTGAAGGAAAACGGAAGTAGGCCTACTCGGGAACCACTTTGAAGGCCTTCGCATACCACAGTATGGGGATCACTGCTCTAGTGGAAACAACTCCGCTGTGAGCTCCTCTCTCTACTTATAGCTTTGACAAGAAATATACTACTTCTCTGTTCATTGCGTGCGTGCTAAACAAGATTTAGCTCAATTGTTCCAAGTTGTGCAATGCAATTTTCGTTTTTTAACCTTGAGAAAACATCAATTTATGAAGCTTGTGAAAGACCTCGTGTTGAAACATTTCTAATCAATGCATCACCAGCTAACTGAAATAATATTTAAAAAGAAGCGTTAATGAAAACATCCATTAAGCACTATATTAGCAAAGAGGTTTTAGCTGATAGCAATATTAACAAATGGCAATTATACGCAATACTTACAACCGGCCAAGCGTACAGCGAGACGGACAAGTTTCATATATGTTCACAGATTGTAGATCGCATCACCATTTGGAATTTTAATGTTCTAATACATGAAACTTTTTACCAAGTCCGTATTGTCCAACATTACTTTCGGAGAGTAGCCTAACCGAAAAGAAACTGCGCGCCAGTACTGTGCTTGCAAACATACCTTGAGCCGATGTCCCTTGTCAGTGAAATCGGATCTTGTGCGTTGCTTGGCTTCAAGTTCCAATTGTTTGCGCTACAAAACCTACGATTCTGTGAACAACCTGCATTCAAAAGTAAGTATAAGTTAATATGATGTTAAAGCAGCACTTAGATTTGTCAGTTTCGTACTCGTCTCTTCTTGAAATTGCATTGTCATAAGCGCACGACTGTAATACTGCTTCCGAGGGTAAAAAAGATGTCAGCGTTAAACTAGCTACAAGCTAGACATCTGCAAGCTAGACTTAGGTAAGCTATTTGTTCGTTTCTCAGCTATTTATAGCTCAATTATAGACCGGTTTTAAGTCTTCGTTGCCTTCCAACATGACATACCCTTTTTTTACCCCATCGAAGCCAAATTAATCACTTTGCTCGGAAGATACAGATCATGGCAAAAGCAACTACTCCTTCCGATTTATTCGTCCCAAGAAATGACTCACGTCACGACAGTTGTCTTGACACGATCATCACACCAGCGGTAGCGACGCAGTGGCTCCTGGGGTGTGTTTGCACACTGATTTGTGCAATCGAATCTGCTGCGGCTACTATTTGTCTTAATAGTGAGTCACTTTCCACCGTACATTGCTAAGTAGGAGCCAATGCAAAATTCGTAAAACCTGAGGCATTGGTGATTGTGCAAATACAAGCTAACTTATCAGTATGCTGCTATGAACTTGGCTTAAACTCTGTTTCTCAAATATTTACATGGCTTAAGTTAAGAATTTGCGCAAACTAGCCTACACCGTTATTTATCATTACGTTAAAATTTCATATAAACTTGTGAAATATTTCGGAAAACCTATTGTGAATGCAATCACATCAAAATTTAAATGCAAAATCTGCAAAGACCGAGTCGCTAAAGTGATTAAATATCAAAGTAAATTATTGACCGAAACAATAGTTCGCAATTTATGGAGAGTGAGAGGGCCGATAAACGCTTGCTTCAAAGTAGCAGAACGAATCTGGAGTTAATTGTGGAATTGGAAGTTTCTACGACCTCCACGCAGGCCAAACAGCCGAGTGCTCTCTCAAATGCAGGCAAATTTTCCTCCACTCGCTAAGGTAAGCAATGCGAAGCTTTGACAGCATGGACGGGCGGTATGTTTGAAATAAAAATAAAAAAGACAATGCAATACTTTCCAGAAATTCTAAAACATATAGTTCCTGTTAATTCGATGCATTTTAAAATGAATATAAACGTTCCAGAATGTTTAGAACCTTCTGCTAGTTTGATTTGCCCGCATCTGAAATTGATTCGTGGACACAAGCCCGAAACAGGTGCAAGTACTTCAAAAAACAAACACTGAATTTGACACCACGCTTAAGTAGCAATAATTTTAGCTACGGTGCTCTAGCTTTGAATTTTTAAGCTCATCCGGAATAAGTCCAACGTAGTCCCCAAAAATCAAAAGCAATAAACAACTCATATTTGCTTTCACTATTAGTATTAGGGATTGTTTTCTCCAGCCTTCAACAAACTTATGAATAGTACCTTGCTCTTCCCAAAAAGCTAAACTTATCTCAAATGTCCTCGGAACAAAACCTCAACCAGTTGCCACACAGGATAATAGAAATTCTTTCCCACTACTGGGCATGTGTTCACGCTGTTGCTTTTTCTGTTCGCGGTATTTCTTTCTTCCCATGCGCGCGTTTCCAACTGCTGCCGGTCAACAAATCTAAAGTTTCGATCTGTCGCCAACGCCGGCTCGCCGTTGTTCTCTTGCCTGCTCCGCTTTGCAATAACAACGCTTCTCTCGCCAGTGACTCGGGCACACTTGTCGTGCTCTCGACGCGGGGTCAAAAGTTTAAACTGCCGGACTTCGAACGCTTCTGCTAGGCCTCTTGTCTCATTTTCTGCCCCCTTCGCTGTCCACTACTCCAACAGCACTTAGCGATGCTTGGAATGAGGAAAGGATAGGCCAGCGCTTGTTCAGATATAAGCGATCCGGGGTCTGTTTGGACCGGCGATGAAGCACTATCAAAAGCGCTCCGGACCAGAGATAAAAGTCTTCTTGCTTGCCGGAGCTGACTGTCAAATTTCAAATGTTTCCACTGTCAAGATGTGTTTGCCAACAATTTATTCCTGTGTTTGTAGCAGCGCCAACACTTGTGGCGGTTTGCGGCAGATGGGTGGTGGGCAAATTTCTAGCTGCGTTCGCCTCCAGTGGTTCCGGCCTCTATCGCTAATGGTAGTTAATTAAATTACAGGAGGAGTCGCGTTCAATGCTTGGAAGTCTTTTTAAGATCTGCGGTAGGCTCTCGAAATGCGCTGACCTTAAACTGTTTTTTCAGCCGGGAATGTGTTTGCGCTTGCGGGTGTAATCAGCCAAGTAATCCTTTAAGCATCCCTATGAGCAGTGCAACCCAATAAGAAATGTTTCAAACTCATCGGCAGCTTCTTGCTTAAAATACCCGTTCATTCGTTGAGAGCGGTTGTTCGACACACAAAGCAAACAACCCACTAACTCATTTCATTTTGATTAATTTCTTTCCACAGGCCCCGCAGGCAGGCAAGGACAAAATCGGGCACTTGCTTTCCCCAGGAGACAATGTTTGGCATTAAAATCTGTGCAGCGAATTGGCCATTTTTGGACGTTTGTTGAAAACTTCACAATGAAAACGAACTTGAAATTTATTGCACACAAGTTTTCTTTCTTGGCTTTTCACCCCCTCTCTATTGTTTTCTGACTTTTCGCTCTCTGTATTTTTCAACACTTTGTGCCTTGGCTTACACATTGTAGCCATGTTCGTCGCCAGGGCTACGGGCCTTATCCCATTTGCAGTTGGTGCCGCCCTGCTGAAAATGCGTGATGACTGTTTTTGCCGTTGCGCTGATAGTGGCAAGTACCTTCTCGTTTCCTTCCTGTCCCAGTTCGCCAAAACGGACGACGCTCCGGGCTGTAATTGAATTGACAGTGCATGTTCTGCACCGATTTACAAACTAAGCAATGCAGCTGCGTATCTGAACATTTTGTTAAAAAGCGTAACATCCAAACTTGCAAATGGAATGATAGGGGCAAAACATAATAGTGTGCACAGGAATAACTGTGCTTTACTCCACCTCTCAGCTTCACAAACACCACCTTAACAAGACTAGCCGACATTGCGAAATTCATCAAGCATTTTATGATAGTCATCAGTATGACTGTTAAAACACAAGACAATCAACTCCTAAAGGCCAAATTTGACTCATTGTGACCTGTAGACTAACGTAACATGCCGAAGTACGATGGTGACGCAGATATTTATATTATGTTTCCATTTGGCGGGATCAAACTAGGAACCAGAATAAGATTCGTTAGCATGACTTTTTTTGCAGATTAGGTTAGGTTTTTATGCCATAACCTCATCAGGCAAATGTGCGTATGTACTCTCATAACCTTCACCTGCTATTCAACAAGGAAAGCACTGAAAACAAAAAACAAAGCAAGCAAAAGTAAGAAGAGTAGACTGCAAATAAACAAATCTTGCTAACTGCACAAACTCAAACTAACAGTCTGAGGGGTACAAGTTAATGACGTTTTCATAAACAAACCGCAACGTTTTGTTAGCTATTCGCCAGTGTCTAGCCTTGAAGTGACCCCATTTTTTCTTAATCTTTCAAGTGGAGGTGACGACGAACAGCCACCTTGGCGTGTCCGCTTTCTTCGTGTCAGAAGACCAAGTGATGGTTTTAGTAGTACTTCGCTGGGACGTCCGCCTGCAGACCGCTTTCTAACGATTTCTGATCGTTACTTTGAATGCGACCGACCGGAAGCCTTGGGTAAATCACGAAGGTTTACGCATCTTATTATTCGTAAACGGTTTCCCGACGAAGTAATCAAAATCAAGGCGACCTTGAAAAGCTGAGAATTACTGAAACCTGTGTGTGCAGCTGGTAATCTTTTAATTGGACTTAGTAGTGAGCAAAGATTAAGCTGTTTGTGATCAGCTCAAGTGGTTTACCGTTCAGCTTGCCTGAAAAACTCGCAAACCTCCTGCAAGTAAATCTCTTGTTCTAACAATTTACTCACACTTGTCCGTGTATACCTGATGCGTGGCGTTTCGCGATAAGTCATATTTAACACGTTTGAGCGCTTCTCTTACGAACAGAAAAATGTAATGCTTAAATGAGCGCTATGGCCAAAACCAAGATACAAAAATGTTTCTGCTACATTTGTTTTTTTTGCCTAATTGCTTGCGATGATTGATGGTGATTCAGTGGACTTGAATAATAATCATCCATCATCGTTGATTAGGAAATACCTTTCTTCCTTTATGGAAGATTAGCTTCTTCGAATTTATCTGTTGGTTTTGATGACATCGAAACAACTGCAGCATGCATATTGAAGAGTGAAAACAAAGAAAAATTACTTTGGAAAGACGTTTACAAAATCAACCCCGTATGTTTTTTTTTTCGAAAAGACCTCCCGCTACGATTGCCTGCGCGCTGACCTCTTGATGAACCCGAAGGGAGCTTCTCGTCCAGCGCGGCCTGACCGGAGCTCTCACATGTTTAGGAACACCACAGCATACGTCATCGCCGAGGGCGAGATGAGTGGCTGGTCTAAAATGTCGAATCCACTCGTTGGTTGTTTCATCGCATCGCGTGTTTGTATACAATTACTCCGCTCTGCTGTCGCACGTGCAAGCCGCAATTACAGCAGTCTGTTTTTCCAACCGGCCGGCGACACCAAAGTTTACGGGAATGATTACCACTCATAATTCGAACGACAAAGTCAGTTTAGTTGCCCACGTCACCTTGACTGCTTTATCGCGTCGTCCAAGACAAACTGAGCGACGATTTCCAGTGACTCTATACAGGAAGATAGCAGCCGCGCTGTTCTATTAAGTTTTTTTGAGTCAACCAAATTTAATTCTTAAGTTTTTCAACCTTGAAAAATAGCGTGCAAATATGTACATTGTTCTACGATGGGCTGGGAAGTAGATGGACAGGCTTGTCCCAGACTGTGACATTTATTGCACTGGGATGTCACCGGCAAATATCGATTCGCACGTTGTATGTTTGGGCGTCAAACAGCTAATTTTTCGCTGTAACGGTTTAGTAAATGCCACCCACGAGCATCAGAAAATAGCTCGCGTTTTGCAAACGCTCGAGTGCAGCAAGCAGCATACGCAAATGTTTTAACAATTTTGCCTGAGTATATGTTTTCAGAATATTGGTGGAAGCATAGCTGCATAGGTATATATGGTTCAATTTGTTACTGAAAACTGTGGACCTCTTTCACCAATCATTCAAGTCTACTTCATACAATTTTCTCGCAAACCCAAGTATCGGAAAACGCAGATGACAACAGACATCATATTTTCAAGCACTTTTTGCTCTTATACAATGAATTTGGATGGCACTTTTGTTCAACCCCAAAAAAGAGCTTTGTAAAGGTGAAGCATGGAGAAGGATGACTTTCAAAAACTGAACTACGTTTCCAAATTTTTAAAACCGAGAAAGCTATACTAAACTGGCACAAACGTGTGGCCAAGTTTTCGTTTTTGAGTGAAAAAAAGCCCACAACCTGATGATTTGCCAAAAGAACGCAGCTACAAAGGAGACAAACATGGGTTCACTGCGCAGAAGCAAAAAGATGCAATGCTTCCCAAAATACATTTGTACCTTTTCATTTTTTTGATAAATTTATTTATTTCTATAAACCTTTCTTTTCAAACTTTCACTCTTTAGATTCATAATCGTGGGCAGAACAGCTTAAAACTCTAGGGGATAAGGAAGTAACTCCTCCACACGATTTGGACAAACTTCCCAGGAATAATTTGTGGTTCTTGATCAGACCTAACAGTTCATCCCAAGTAGCCGAAAGTTGAACGTCAAATTCTTTCATTTCACATTATATAAAAACTAATAAACCGATCTTTTCAAACCCTTGTGGATATATGTTTAACTAACGACACAGACTGACCAATAAAGCTCTGAAAGTAACACTTACCTAAAACACTTCAACTTACTGCATAAATTGTGTAATAGATTGCAACTATTAAATCAATTGCTTAACCTCCCCTAGAATTTGAAGATTTGACGTTCAAAGTAAATAAAAACATGACTAAATCTCGCCCTGCAACATTTCGATCTAATGCTGGAAAGTGCAAGGGCATTTTCGAATTCTTCCTGGAAAAGTTTTAACAAAACTGATACTTTATTTTCAACACGTCAGAAAAATTTGTAAATCTGCCACATGTGAAACCTGTTACCTGTACACTTATTGAAGTGGTTCTTACTGCACTTCACTGTTATTAAATCAAATGCGCTTTTTGTGAAAACTCGCTTTTTATAAAAACTCGCTTTTTGTGAAAACTCTTTTGTGAAAACACACTTTTGATGAAAACTCGCTTTTTGTGAAAACTCGCTTTTTTGTTAAAACTCGCATTTATGAAAACTCGCATTTTATGAAAACCTTTCTTTTCATGACAACCTTTCGTTTGCGACTGAAGCAAGATAGCAGCAAAACAGGCCATTCTCTAACGCTTTTGCCCGGGTGGTGTTCACTTTTCCCTGGTTAGGCAGAAAACATCACAGCTGCGAGTAGTTAAAATTTACCAGGTTTTCCTTGCACATCGCAAAAGATACCAAAGTTTTAAACTCTTGCGCAAATAAACTAATCTTGCACAAGAATCGCTAGGTATTTTTGAAGGCCCGAATTTTACTACGTTGCATGCCGGTAAGTTTTACACGAATGCCTGCGTCAACAGCTATTAGTTTACTTGACTTGCAAAAAAGTATTTCTTAAATATTTTACCTTTTGAAATCATATAAAGCTTAATACCGAAAATAGGAAATAGACAACCTCAAGTAAACCGCCGCTGCCGCTCAATCACATAAATTTTAAATTAAACATTTTTCAAAGCAAAAGCAAAACAGGTTGCAACAACGTTGTTTCACTTTGCGTCTTAATTGGAGCCTTTATCGGATTTATGGCTCGATTCGTTTGGGACAGGCACACAATGTTTGAAATAAATATGTTTCACTTCGTTGCGTGAGCTCCCGGTTTCAACAGCATAACTCTGTAAGCAGATCATTGCGACCGCAGAAGGCTATTTATTTCCAAAATTCGTACTGTAGGCAATGTGCTGCTGCTTCAAGCTGGGTTTTGAGGTTCAACCGAGTTAAGCCCATAAATAAAGGTTCGCACCTTTTCCGTGGCAACCCTGTCATCTACACTCTCTTGACCAGCTTTCTACATTCCAGCTGAACATGCAGGATAAGCTCCGAGCATGGGCGTCGGAAGTTTTTCTTCCAAGGGGGGCCAATAGTGGATTTTCCAGGGGTAGCCAAAAGATTTTCGCAAGGGGGCCAAAATTGGCAAAATTTCATTTTAACCCCTCGAAACTAAGAAAACAACCTTTTTTGTTAAACATTTGACAGGAAAATGTCAAATTTTAAAATCCAGGGAGGCCAAGGCCCCTTGCCCACTTCCGACGCCCATGGCTCCGAGTTGGACATCACTTGCGTGCTTTCACCTGGGCGCTTGCACTGAAACCTCCCATTTTCTTTTTTGGTTTGAGTGGAAAATTCAGCATTTGGCCAATGTTTGCAGGTAAAGATTTTTTATTGTCCATGTAAATTTCTTACCTTTGAAAGGGGAGACGCAGAGGTGCAAATAAGACCAAAGATTCAACTTGAGTAAGAAAAAGGGCTGGTCATTTACGGCAGTAGGTCTACTGTGCAAACAAATCCTTTGTTTGTACGTTTTTGCAATGACATTGAGTTATTGGAAGGTAAGAGTTGAGACCCCGTACTGAGCTGAATTGTGTTGATTATTCAGCAAACTTTAAGCTCATATGAAATTTAAAGTTCATCACCACTTCAAATTGAATCACAGTTCGGCTTCAAACCTTAAACGAAAATTAGCCACACTTCGTGGGTGGGGTGCCCGAGTTGGCAATCTAATCTACGGATTTGTTTGGTGCTGATTTTCTTCAACTTACCATTTTAGCTAACAGTATTAATTGTTTGCACCAATAAACTCAACTTACCTCAAATTTCAAGAGCTCCATCCGGTCGTGGTCCATGGGGCTCGACTTGATTTAGGGCAGGGATGGGGAAAATTTTAACTATCATGGGCCGCATGAATTGTGGAATATCGCCGGCGAGCCGAAAAAAATTCATTAATTTCATCCTAAATTTCTACCTTCATCTTCCAAAGGAAAACAAGGAAAGAAAACTATGTCAAGGAGCGAGAGAGACTTCTCTTTACTTATTGACTTACTGTCCACGTGTCCGCATGTCATGGAGTTTCGTTTTGATGCGATGCTGTGTTCTAACTTGGTTAATGAAAAATTTGATACGGGACATATTAAATGTTCACGCGGGCCGCGGTTCCCACCCCTGATTTAAGGCAAGGTCATTTTGATTATTTTTAAAGGGTATACAATTTTACTTGCAATAAGACTGAAGTATGAAGCCCA
>Ga0210059_1001309_pt1 | contig 37058 bp, 20 predicted proteins | sample Ectturendosymbi2_FD_188042 | JGI IMG/M metagenome (GOLD analysis project Ga0210059, IMG submission 188042) | Ecteinascidia turbinata endosymbiont from Florida, USA - Sample 2 (SPAdes) (version 2) | ecosystem: Host-associated > Tunicates > Ascidians > Unclassified | place: Key West, Florida... | reverse complement strand
TGCGCTTTGCCAACAAGACAGATTGCAAGCTCAGGGATATTAGGGATAAGGAAAACGAGGCAGTCGTCTCGGGCCCCTCATTTTCAGAGATACCGTGTCCCCCCTGTAGACAGCTTTGCACCATTGTATAGCTGTTAAAAAGGTTATGTACCACTCTAGAGCCAATTTAAAGCTCTGAAGCAAGTCATATGTTTTTCAAAATAAAGCAAAAATTATTGGAAAATGTGCCAAAGGAGGCAACTTTCAAGTGTTCAGCTGAAAACCTTTACAAATGTTGGTTCCTTTCGTATGTATATTATGCTCTTGAGTGTAGTTCATAAATTGAAATGTGAAACAAATTTAGCTTTTTTTATCCACGTAATCCCACATTTACGTTTCGCAGTGGCGATGTTTTGGGATCCCTTTCTGAGAACTTGCCCCTAAATTGTAATATCCACCCCTGTGCAAGTTACTCAGCATCTGCAAGTAACGGCAGTGTCAGTATCCTCAGCACTTGCAAAATAAAAAGCGTCTTGCTACTTACCTTAGAAATTGCTGCTGACTCTTCTCGTTGCAGTCAAATGATTTCAAAGCTTTGCTGTAGGATAGGGTGGCAATTAACATCAGATGAAAGTTGAAACACAGCTCATGAACAGCAGGTCGGAGTCTAATATCTTGAAAAGACTGATTTTTACTCGCCGGCAAGGTGAAGGGAAATCATTGATGAAAACGTTAAAGGCTCCACATATTTGTGATTGAACGGTGAGATTACATGTCATCACAAATAAATATCTAGGATGAATGCTATTGTTGTTAAACAGTGACTATGGCGCAATGAAGAAGGCCTTGAAACTGAATCGCTTCTTAGCCAAAGTTTGAGCTTCAAGATATATGAAATGTATATCACCGCCATATTCACGCGTTTCGTTTTAGAACTGCAAAAACAAGACTCTACGATATTGATTTAAGGCTACGCTGACATTGGAAACAAGTATAGGTTACATTGGTAACACCCACGGTTATCAGAGAGGAATTTTCGATTGTCTTCAAATGACGCTTACATAACCATTAGGTGCGATACAGCTAGCTGGTGCGCTGACCCGATTAAAGGCTCAAAAGACGCAAAAAACAGCTGCGAAAAGCGTTATCCCAATTGTTTTTACTTGGGGTCATTGATAACAAAAGGGTCAGATACAAGTTTGTATTCGACCAAAAGCTGAAGTAGGATAAGTTCTTTGAGGCAGTTTCGTTGATTTACACTGAAGTATTTCTTTGGCTTATACTTCAAATATTTCATTAACCTGAAAATTTTGGAATTGGTATTGGGGGAGACATTGCCCACCTTGATCCCCCCTGGTGGCACCCGTATTCTGATTGCAGGTTACAGACCAGCGTAGGAATTCGTGATTGAGCGAAGGTTATGTGCACACCGATGCAGTAATTCAACTTAACCAACACAATTTTCAACAATCATGACAATTCAGCCTACATAGTAAATCTGTAAACTGTGTCTACAGATAATCCGGTGATAATGTTCATTTTTCTTATTTACTCACTGGCTTTATGCTGGGGAAACTTTCCAGCAGTAATGTAATTTGCACAACTATATAATTTTTTATCACAAAATATTGGGGGATACAAAAGATATGTCACCCCCAGTCCAAAAGTTAAACTCGGTCCCGAACGCAGCAGAAGACATGTACGTCAGTTGAGATGTGTGTGTGTACAGAGCGGTCAAGACTTGCAACCAGTGACGCAGAAACGAAACTGGGGAAGCACTCCCGAAAGAAAACATGCCATACTGGTCAGGACGGCTGGGAATATTTTCTGGTGAAAAATTCCGCCTGAAAATATCAACAAAAGCGTCAAACTTTTGGTGTCAAGATGAAATTAAAGATAACGTTGTTCCGCCTTTAAAAAGACAGGCATCACGTGACAGGGTGAGGCGTGTTTGTCCATTGCACGCTGCTGATGACGGAGGAGGCAGCCTATGTGCAGTAGCATCAATGCACACTGTTGCTACAAATGCCCGATTCACTTTTATTCAGGAAGTTAAACAAGCATTGCACTACAAGTGTTCAAACTTGTGTTTGTTTGCTCCTCGTTTAGACTTTACGCAGATTAGAAGAACGAGGTATTGCTTGGACCAAACTAGCGGGACTGGCATCAACCCTTGTGGGGTGCTCTCTTCCCAAAAAATAACAATGGGGTATTCAGGGATGTCACAGATTGCACAGAATCATTTATGGGGTCTTTGGCCAATCAACCCCCGCTGAGGAGATGTAGATCTGGTCCCCCCTCCGCTTTCAAGAATTCATTAGTTCATTTTTCTTATTTTCTCATTGGAAAGTAGATAGAGAGCCATCAGGATTGTTAGAAGTAAGACGGCGTTTAATAGCGAAAGGAAAACTGGTAGAACTAGGAGTATGGAAGTAGTTAGGAAACAAACTTCTGCGATTTTTCAGTGAAACAACCGATCGTAGCTCAGCTTAACTTGGTTGACAACGCATTATCTCACCAGGTTGGAACTTTATAACAAACTGTCTCCAAAAACGCAGCAATATTTTTCTGTAATAACCAGGGTGCCGGAGCTGCTGGGTATTTTGCCTGGAGCCGAAGCTCAAATAAAAATTTAGGAGCCGGAGCTATTTGAGATGCAGCTCCGGGTCCCTTCGTAGACATTAACGGTTTTGACAAATTACAGAGCTGCCCACGTTTTTTCCACAAATCACATGAAATTTCGCGTGTTCACAGTTTTGCTTGAAATCAGTTATTTATGCACTTTATCGCCCAAACACCTTCACACCATTTGCACGTTTGCCAAAATGCATCATGCTGAAGCGTGGAAAATCTTAGAGCGGAAACCTTCAGGTTTCTTTAAAGAACTTAGAGCGACAACACTAACGAAGTATTTTAGATCAATTTGAATCAACCTAATGCTTAATATATGTCTACTCAGGGCCGGCCCTCGCATATGCGGGGCCCAATGCAAGACTTAGGCGCGGGGCCCCTCTGGTTTTATGACGTCATCGTGTTCAACCGTGTTACGATCGTGGTAGAGCGCAGATATACAGTGCAGCATTAACACGAGAATTGAGGACGTTTGCTAACGTTCGAGACGAAATTTGCTCGTTCTGACGAGAGCGTTCTTTATTAACAATGAAATTTATATGGCGTTTCTACCGAATTATCTAACGCAAGGTGTATCTGGTAAAAATGAACAATCTGCCCAAACACCATGGCGCGGGGCCCAATGCAGCTACATCGATTGCATCAGCTTAAGGCGGCCCTGTGTCTACTGCACTGTTCCTGCAAAGAAATGTAGACAAAGTCATAGGCAACATTGCAGCAATAAACAGCAGAGAAGTGAAACCAATAAGAAACTGAGATTAGAAAAACTTGTTTGTTCTGTTGGTGCAAATCTTCACTCAATAATTCACCGAAAAAATTGTTTTATTGAAAGAAAAACGAGCAGAAAAAAAGAGAAAGAAGACAACCGGTCTTCTTCAAACGCATATCTTGCAAAAAATCACTAGATTACTAGGTCAGCCCAAAAATCACTAAATCTAGTGGAAAATCATTCGGCGTGACACCACTGCCAAATTGACTGAAAGCTAGACTTACTTTTCCGAAAACAGTGTTCTTTATAGCACAACTAAGCGCGATTGTTACGAGTTACGCCACCAGACTACAACAATGGATCTTCGAGTCTTTGATGTTTCCGTGGTTTTAATCATCGCTGAGGTCGTGGCATCGTAGCTGGACAGGCGTGGTGTTGTTACTCGCACTCCCGTCGCCACGGGGGGTTTTTGGTGGCTTAGCCCCCAAGCAAAGCTCCAATCCTGCCCAAATTGAATTATGAAGCACTGTACATCAGTGGACTTTTTATCTAATTTCAGAATGTCAAGCCCACTGAACAAACGTAAAGCCCTCGACAAATTATTTACAGTAAAGGCAAAAACCTTTTTCTTTGAAGTTAGGTAATTACAGGTAAAGCATATCGCAGTATTTCTTTCATTTTCTGTCAACTTTTCAGAATGATATATCCAAGAAAATGCTTCGGGATTTTGCAATTTTATATTTGTCCAGCAGTTTTGTATAAAATCATACGCGGAGGATTTCAGCAAACATAAACTATTTTTCTGGAGCATCTTCAGTACGCTGAAAAACGTAACTGAAAAACGTAACAATTCCCAACCGATACTATTCATCAGGTAAAAGTTTACGAAACACACCATCTTCTGTGGTCGATAAAACAGTCACAATTGTAGAAATGACGCCATCGCACTAATGGAAGTGTTTCACATCTGGTTTCCTTCTCGAGACGTTCGAGGGAGCAGCAGCTGAAGAAAGTCTCAAAATACCTCGTAGTTTTCAGCAACACCTGGTATTTCTACTGGCTTTACACCCAGGCCCGTAACCTGGGTGAAAAACTTTTTCGCCCCCCTGGAAAAATATGTTGGACATAATTTCAAAATATTTGGGCCCCTCAGAAGCCCCTTCGCCTCACCAGGTGTCTCAAGCTGGTCACGGGCCTGTTCACACCTAGGCGCGACTATACCAGGTTGAAGATGTAATCACGTTACTTGGTCCTTGGTCGGCCTGGACGCCATTTTCCCGTTAATGTATGTTAATGTAGCCAAAAGTACTCGCTTCACCAACGTTTCCTGAGGCATTCTGGTCATGCGGTTTAACCAATGTACCTGGGATCTCTTTATTCAGAGAAGTGGTTCCACATTCAGGGTTTTGCGAATCTCACAACTGCACACTTGGCCGCGATCACACCGAGAACCATGGACGCAACCAGCTGGTATTTTCTGGGGGTACAAAATGGTTGTAACTTGATGTTGTACCTAACAACTAAATATGTTTTTGAAAATTTCTGGTTGTTAGCCTGCCGTGAAGTCTTTGCACAAAATCCCTTTTATGCCATTTGCACTTGAGATTGCACGCTGTCGGTCAAAGCCTACCCAGGATTCATGACCATAGGTGAGAATTCGAACAAAAACCTATTCAAAAACTGACAACTTTGCGGTGTTTGGAAGCTTCCGTTTTGTGACCACAGAGCAATAAAGCTCATGCAGAACTATGCTGTTTTTACCAATCCGTATATCAATCTCCTTGTTCCGCACGTATCGAACTGCTGCAATGCATTGCCGCTTACTTCCAACGTGCACTGATTTGGATTTATGGAGAGGCATAATGCTTCAACTTTTTAGTGATAATTCTTATTCCCTCTTGACCACACGCGGCTGAAAAATGATCAAGTTTTGAAGACCCTGTTCCGAGGATGTAATCAGTACCAAATCCAAGGTAAAAATCAAACAGTGGAATTATCAAGACTGCAAAGTCGTCATAAAAATGACATTGTTCCGACTTCGCAGCTTTTCTTTTCGTGATCACGGGTCCAGCTACGGAGCTCTTGGTTTTCATGAGTGTAATTCCTGCCCCGTAGCTCTCTTTTTTCATAACATGGCTCCGGCTCCTGTTGGTATTATTAACACATTAATATTTTCAGTGGTTATGGTGTGCCTCAAGATGACTGGAAAATGAAAGATATCTAGTACACAAAACTAAAAGAATATACCAAACCTTTTTGAGAATGTTAATCTGGTATTTTTTTACAATCAGCGCTCTTGCCATGAGAAAATCAGCAAAAAAACAACAATGCAGGTTCAGACGATTCAGAAAACAGTTAGCAGCAGAAACGTTACTCAAGTTAATGGTAGTACCGTATAAACAAATTCTGGAAAGGCAGTCACTGATTTTGGCTGAAGACCTTGTGTTATTTCTTACGACCGGAATGAAGAAAACGTCTGTTTGGAAAACTACATTTGCGTTCGAGCATTTAGATACAGTCCAGCCCAATCGACCAAGTGTTTTACACTTCTTGCATGCTTTGCCTGTGGCAGTTCATGCTAAGAGCGTAAAACACATGGTCGATTACCTCTCTCATGTGTTCTTTCTAAAGTGCACACATTTGCATTAACACAAATGACAAGATAAAAGCCGTTTTTTCGAGGAAATATAGTATCGCTTCTAGCAGGAAGTTCCCCTTTGGCTTTTTAAAAATAGCTGAAAACTTCTGATTTCTATCTTTTGCACTCATTTCAAGCAGTGGCGGATTAAGGGGGTGCTGACTGGGCTACAGCCAGGGACCCCCAACATTTAGACAGCCCCCAATCCCTAAGTCGGAAAAAGTGTAATATGTGAACAATACACAATACCAAGTAAAACCATCGCCAACTGGAACTAATAAGTTTGCGCTCTGTGCTCACTCACTGAAATTGCTTCGTTGACATAATAGTAGTTGATTCTTTGGCGTGTGGTCTGGCCGACACTCAATAGCAGGCTAGTAGCCTACTCCAAGGTCTAAAAATTAAGATATTCCATCCGCTTGTCTTATTTTGATTTCCGACGCGTATCCACGTCATTTGAACATCGGTCCTGAAGACAACCCCGAAGGAAGTTGTGAACTTGTTAAGTGGTGTCAAGTCTCTTAACAATGGTGAAAGTAACTAGATTTTGGCTTAGGATAATAAATCATGGTGTTATAAGGCAGGACTGACAGAGTTGTTATATACGCCACGTGTATATCCTCGTGTACTTTCTTGTATTTGTGGGTTCTTTGCTACTCAGATGCATGTTTGAAGCATAGCGCGTTGCGTGTGAGAGTGAAGACCTTACACAATACACAATGTCAACTGATAGTTCAATACCAAATCTGGTACTATTTACTTCCAAGTTTGGACATTTTGGCACATATACTACTTTTATGTGAATCGCCATTTTTTGGTACAATTCTTGATAACTCACTTAAAACAGAATAAACGAAAATGATAGAAAGAAAAGCCGGCAGACATCGAGTTACTTAAAACGTTAACTGATAACAAGAAAACCGTATCAAGCACTTCTTAGTTCAGATTACATTTCGTTCAAGTAATTCTAAGCTTGCTCACGCTAAACTCAATGACTCATTCGATTTTGGACTTTAAGTCGTGAGATGTGCTTTTATTATATTGCATTGTTGTGGCTCTTATGAGGAATTAGACGGAGTTTCTTTCGTACCAGTGTCTTCACTTTAAATGCTAATACGAATAAAAGTGGTTCAGTTTTGTTGTTTATGTCAAAATATTGTTATTTTTTTCAAATAAGTTAACAGTGCATTCGGCAAACATCGAACAAAGTTTTTCTGAATCAAAGGCGACAATCAGGAATCAAGCACTGGCGCGTAGTCAGAAAAATATCTTGAAGCATAGGCGAATTTTTTTCATGTTGTTTTTCTTTGTTGTTTCCTGGGAAAAGCGCATAACTAAACAAATGTTCTTCGTTTTATGTGGATACTTTTTTTCCGGAAAAAGTCATCGTTTTTTAAAATTTGAGAAAAGCGCTGGAGTCTTCTTCCCCTACTTGGCTACCCACGACACATAGCACACCGGTTCAATCACAAATCTTGTGTGATCAGATTGAAAACAGACAACTGGCAATATGCTGCCCAGTTAATAGCTGACAATTAACAAAATAATTTGTTTTAAGCATACAATAAAGCCAAAATATCTTCCCCCTTAAAAATGTATTGTGCCCCCCCAAATCTTAAAACCTGGCTGCGGGCCTGTATGGATATTGGCCTATAATCATTAGGAGATTTAGGAGAAGTTATTTTAAGTATGGGTGTAATTTGAGCAATTTTTAAAAGATTTGGAAATTAACCTTTTGCCATACATTTATTAAAAAATTCAGATAACCAGAAGGATAAACCATTGGCAGAAATTTTTAACTTTGCTAGGATATCACAGGAGTTAACAATGCCCCAACTATAACTGTATTCGCTTGTCGTCATACAGGGATCCGGTAGAGGGAGAGAAATGAAGACATTTTAAAATCAAATTTTGAGGTAAACGACTAATAGAAAAAAAGTAAAAATAAATATAATAAATTTAATCCGCACACAGAGGCATGTAAATTGTTTTGACCAAGTTTAGGCTATTTTGGCCTATACGTTAATCTGGCCCTGCATAACATATGTACATTATTGGCAAGCGCGCATTAATTTATGAAACCGCCTTAACCTTTCTTTTTTAATTAATACCTGAAGGATTCCCCAACGAAGTTTGCTGGAACGACGCTCATATTTGGGGAAAGCTGAGATTGTGTGAGAAGCTAAAGCATGATGGTTTTCTCTACAAAAACCGCAAGGTGACGCTACACAGTCATTCTTGACCCCAAGCCTCGTACCTTTCTTCTCCCGCTTGCCAGCAAGTCATACGCACACTTCTTTTCATCTCATACACGCGTGACTGCGTTCACCAGTGATTTGGTTTCTGTCATTCATGCTCGTCTGGTAAGGATTTAAAGGTGTGTGATTACCTTCAGCAATTCAGCAACGTTTATCTACTGTAGTACTTTGCCGCTGGCCTGAAGTCGGCAAGTTGTCAGGTTATCTTCGTCAGGCAGCAAATTTATTATAAAAAAATGGCGGTGATCATCGCTCTGGTGGTTGGATTAATGGGAATTACGTCAGTTGCGGAGACCACCGAAAGTAAGTTTTGTTGCTTTGAAAATATGCTTCGGAGACTTGTCCATTTCGTGGCATTTTAGCCTGTCTAGACATGAAACGTAAATCACTGACAGCTTATTTGGTGTGGGTACACTTGTTTTATAAAAACAGGTGAAAGGTGTAGAAAAGCGGGACAGGCTCCAATGCCAGGTCAGCAAATCCCGTTCGTTCACTTTGAACTTCATACTTAAAAGAATTTATGAGATGAAGCAATTTAAATGTATATTGAAGTTTTTTTAAATTTGCTTTTGTAACGATAAGTGCGTGCTGTTTCAAAGGCTGTCGGACAGGGGCCGTGTTGATTGTGGCATAGAACCTGAATAGAAGGCTAGCGCAAACGAGGGAGAGGGTTTGGCAACGATAACATTCCATGTAATGTTTCTTTGTACTCCGGTGTTCAATCGTCATTGATTATACCTTCAAACTATTGACACAAGGAGACAGTTTTGAAAGCGATCAAACAAAGGTCGTGGCTAGAGAGGTGGTGGTGGTGATGCATGGTTGGCTATTGAACAACGCGGTGGGATTACCTCGCCCTATCGGCACAAACAGTGATGTGATTGTGTTGTAACCACCGCTAACGTCCTGCGCGTTAAACGCTGATGCGAATCTCTGCGTGTGAGCTCAGGCTAGTCGATTGCATCACATACTGTCAACCGACAGTGGGACATTCTTTCACGTTGATGCCGGTTTGTTCGCTCATTCGTAATTGGCCTTTCTATTTCCAACAGCTCAGAAAAGCAGGCTTTGAGCCATGGTGTAACGCGAGCGTTTCGAAGGCTGTAACTGCTATCTCATTGAATCGGCTTCTATTGTTTCTATTTCAAAGCACAGAAAAGGTGAATGCTACCTGAATAACACAGTAGGAAGGGCTGAGCCGTCTCACACGCTGCACCATTCGTAAAATATTCCAGTTATCCGAAACGACTGACATCACCCTGTTCATTCCTCTAATCAGCATTGGAGCTTTTCTACTTTTGCGAAATTTGCCAAATGTTTCGCAAAAAAACAAAGCAAAGAGCAAAAATAGGTTATCACATATTTTGCAAAAGTCATCTCATGATCTCCAGTGTTTCCAGCAGTGTTTACACGTTTCAATTCGCAGCTGCAGCACTAACATTTTTGTCTTGGTCTGCGCGGTAACTGGACTACTTTTCCAAAAACGCAGGAAATAGACCGAAACAGCTGGACGCGATTCCCGATTCAGAATGTCTAGTTGCCCTGCGTTATATTATGCTGTAATTGGCTGTTGTCCAAGAAGTAGAAAAGCAGTGTTGTAGTTTGTAGTTAAACTGATTGCAAAACGTGCCACTAAAATAAACGTCTGACTGCGCAACATTGCTTGAGATTACATTCGTGATTTCTGAACAACGTTCTGCACGTTTCGCAACGTATCAACTGCTCGCGACACACAGACATCTTCTGCAGTTCCCGATTTCTTGTATTGCATTACGTGCTACGGAAGTTCAAAATCTCACGAAACTTCTTTTTTGTTGGCTTAGCAACTGAGGTGTTCTTCACTATAATTGAAAGCGCCACTTCTGCGTGCATGATGTAATCGACCAAATTTCACTGACGTCATTGGTAGGTTGTTGCAGCTACGTCATGGCCACAAAACGATACATTCGTGAACCTTGCCGGGAAACTATGCTTTAAATAAATGTTTCTGAGCTGATCAATACTAGGAAGAACTAGACACACGCAATGATGCTTATTTGCACAAACCTTCACGTGACATATTGTTGCAGCAACTATTTGGCTGCGAAGGTTAAATGTGCATATAAAGGAAAAAATGTAAATCAAAATCAGAAGTTGGGAAATACAAAACCAAGATTTGGACTCACAATAAGTGGTCGTGTAAGTGAAAAATGTGACTCTGCCAGCAACCAATGTGCAATTTCGCCGTTGTTGCACATGACACCTCCATACCTGCTGTAACAGTCATTCAACGTCTCGAGCGATTTTCATTTACCCACAACTGACGTTCATACTTGTTTGCTGGGAGGCTTAAAATATTTTTGAGCAAGTGTTTGTTGTTGGTCGTCTGCATGGGGAGTGGTGTATGACGTAACGGATTTCAGAGAACCATAGTCATGATCTGAAAATCTAACCGTTTTACAAATTTATTCCTTGCGATTATCCGCGAACTGTGGCCTGCATTTCTCCTGGAAGCATTTCTGTGGCAACGTCTTAAAATCTTATGGTAAAGCTTTAGAACATCTCCTACTGATGTTTGCGGCAGAAAATCAGCTTTACTAGAAAAATCGAAGCGCTTGGTTGCTGAAGATGAGGAATGCGATAAGTTAGTGACGTATGTACCTCGGGCAAGTTATTCAGGTACAGGCGACGACAGATACCGTCTCGCTTAGTAATCGGAGCTGCGTAAAGTTATTTTTTGTGCTCTTCGGAACAGCTGTGATCAAGTACGGTGTGAAGACGTCTCGTGGCCCACTGTAGCGCATTGTCGCAGATAGTTATTTTTTGTTCGTTTATTTCAATGGTTGTGGCAGTAATCCTTGATTACAAAGCCTTGACAACTACAGTTTATTTGGCAAACTCATTTTCTGAAGCTACTTGTATCAGCCAAGGAATTTAAGCGAATGAATCGATATAGGTCTCTGAAAGACAGTCGCCACGCGTATAGTTACCTTATAGGAAAGCGAATTTTTCATTGACGTACCTCTCCCGATATTTGCGTTTTTTGTCAGTGCTGGCATTTATCAATTGTTTGCTCCACAGGTCAAAGTTAAGAAAGACTGGGGTTTATTGCTTGATGTTTCAATACCATGGTACAGGTATCTTATGTGAATCACCAATGATTGGTCTGCGCTGAAGCTGAATTACAGTATTTTTATCCCTTGATGTTTGCGTTGTTTACGTGTTTTTACTCCACCATATATAGCTTTATAATCTCAAGTTATCCGCTGTAGCGGCCGGGGATGGCCACCGTGATATCGTGCTACACACCAGTGCTTACATTAAACACTTTTTTCGTTTCACAACATCATCAAAATCTTAATAAACAGCGGAGCCTCTTTCACTCTTGAAATGATAATTTGCTGAATCAGACAAGATAAACAGCATTTGAAACATGAGCGCTTCGACACGCCACATCAAATATTGCGACGTTGTCAAATGGGTAAGATTCGAAATCAGTCCAGACCTTGGAAACTAATGCATTTGACAGTTTTTTACTTTTCTCAGATAACTAATTTTATAAATATTGCAATACAGTATGATTATATCGGTCTAGATCAATGGTCTTCAACCTTTTTTGTGCAATTGCCCCGTACAAGAACTTTGCTTGAAAATTGCCCCTACCTATAATTTTTGCGTTGTCTGAAAACATTATTTTGATTTGAATAATTCAGTAATAATGCAGCATAAACGGGCAATCTAGTTAGCACAAAACACAACGAACAAACAAAACGAATGCAAATGCATTTGCAGAATAAATGTTATTCATTTCCCAAAAAAAGCTGGTTCCAAAAATGCGAACCTTGCGATGGTGTGTATCTGCAAGCTTTTTCAAAGCAAGTTGCATGTTGGTCAGTTTAAATCGTATGGCGTTTCCCCGGTCTTGTTCATGTCAAAACCAGGGCCTCCAAGAAAAATTTTTCCAGGGGGTGCGAAAACCGATACCGGGCTCTCTAGCTTCTCGGGCCCTTGTCGAAACTTCTATAGCTTGTTTGTATAGTAAACAGAATCAGCTGTCATGCTAAGATTTACAAATGGATTAATTGTTATACTGGCAACTGGCTTACACTAATAATTTTGGGCAGGCTTAACTTTTGTGTAAACTGACTAACGCCTCATGCCAGCAAAAATATACATCACAAGCCATATTTCTTTACACAAGTGGTCAGTGTTTTTTTTAAGGTGTTTTGAGGGACCAAAACGGTCTCTTGAATAGTTGGTGCAGTGAAGTGGATAGTTGGATAGTTGGTGCAGTGAAGTGTTACACAGGACGATGTTAGATTGACTGATGCGTGACCAGTCCGATATGTTTTTTATAACCTTTGTTACGAACCATGGAGTCTAAAGTGCATCAAATGCTTTGATTCCATAGTAACAAATATTGTTATTCTTCTTTTGGAATCAATTAAAAATTTTAGTATGTTTCAACATGCAGAAATCGCCCCCTTGGATGCTGAAATCGCCTCCCAAATCTCATAAATCACAAAATCGCCCCCCTGGGGGCGATTTTGCCCACGTTAAAGACCACATCTAGACTCTTGATGCAAATTTAGTCATCAGATAGTTTTCAAGGATGTATGATTTGTGTGCCGTATTGGAAAAGCTGGTCTGAGCTATTCATGTGGTATGTCGTATGGTCAGTGGCGGATCCAGACCAGGCGTTTGGGGGCAGTCGTATAAGGGGCGCCAAAACGTCTCCACGTGTTTAAAAATACCTCCGATTTTCTATGACAGCCCTTGGGTGTCACATAAAATGTAGTAAACTTTTGTAGGCCAAGAAAGTGGCTACTTTTGTTGATTGAACTACTCGATCCTTGAGGAAATCACCACAGTTTGAAAGCGCCTTATAAATCATTAAATCCACAAAACGTTTGAAGCGGGTCAAACAAGATGGGACACCATTTTTTCAAAAGCTGTACAGGAAATAACTACACTGCTGGTGTCCCAAACAATCCCTTATATCCATGGGGATAAATGGGGATAAATCCCTTATATCCAGGGGATAGCTGAAAGGATTATTTCGAAGGGGTGTCAACAGTGGTGAAATTTCATTTCAACAACTCGAAAATAAGATAAAAGCATTTTTCTACAAAAAGTTTAATAAGAAAACATCAAGTGGCGAAGGGTATTCAAGGAATCGGCCAGCCAGGTCATGCCTTCATAACTCTGCAAGGATTCTGACTGCGCTTATCATCATTAAATTCACAAAACTTTTGTAAGCTTTTACTTACAATTACAGGATTGAAAATGCGTAATGTGTTTGAAACTGTACAAGTTTTGCTCTAGTTTTTCATCATCACTTGTAACTTTTTACTCACAATTACAGGATGAAAATGCGTGCTTCACACGAAATCGATTTCCTGTAGTAAAATGCTTTACGAGCAGATTCGACTGTTCTTGTTTTGCCTCTGTGGTACTTCGAAACCTGGAAAAAACATAAAAATTCAAAATCCAGGGCGCCTTGGAGCCCCTCCTTCCGACACCCATGCTTATATCTACAAAATGTATTTAAGAGATATGCCCTAAACATAAAGCATGCTTGCGCTAGCATTTGCAGGGTTGTCCATGGGACATATTTATCTGTCCCATTCCCATCCCATAGCAACTTATGCCTGTCTCATTCCATCCCATGAGACGTTTCCCATGGGATTCCCAAAGAAATGACGACAAGCCTGAGCATTTGACACTGTTTTGGAATGTTTCCATAGATCAGAAAAAACAATGTCTGAAACATATTCCCGACCTGGGTAGGAATGGAACGGTTCTTTTTACCACAAACAAGTAGCAACTCTTAAGTCCCACGAGGGGTCGATTAAATAGGCAAATGACAATTACGTTTCCAAACAAAGCTTGTGCAGTTTCATGTACTTGGAAAGCATATTTATTGCTGGAGCGACAATTTCGAAACAAAAAATGAATAAAAGGCATTTACCATGACATTGCTCCCACTCTAAGGGAGCTCTGCTGGCTATCGTGAAAAACAATCTCATAATTGCATGATGGAATCACACTTGGCCTAAAAGCATATTTTCCTGAAGTGCATTTACCGCCACTAACAACGATAGAATTACAATAAATTTTAATACTGCTGTAGATGCTTGGACAGTTGACTCCTGATGTGAAGAAAAAAACATCAATCCCACCAGTCCAGATTTAAAAATGAAGTTGTGACACGGTTCAACAGAAGCAAGACACCGACAGTTCAATGTCTAGTAATTTGCGTTACATAAATAATCCAAGCCTTTTTGCATATGATGTATCTGTCACTCTGTCTACAAATATTTTTCTCACTTTTTCAGTCAACACCACCACAAGTTTACCAACCTAAAATTTTGAACTGTTCATGGATGTATTGTTTATCTGTTGTAATTTAAGCGAGCGGAATATCAAACAAGCTTAGTATTGGTTGCGGTCTTTGCAGATCACACAGAGTTTGTCATTTTGTTATCTTAGGCCAACTTTTTATCACAGCACAAATGTTTACTACAACAGAAAGACTTGTGCTATTTCGTGATTGCCGTGATTACATTGAAAACCCAGCGCTGATAAAGTAGTTACTGCTTCCCAGTAGCACCAGATACTGTAGTACCTGATACTGCTTATCAGTTTTGTAAGGATATCAGTTACATTCAACGGTTCTTTTAATTTTCAGATGCGCAACCTGAACAAGGCCACGCTTATCTCTGCAAAATCGTCCAACACATGACCATTTGCCTGCAGAAGCTGCTTTAAGAGTTTGCTAGAATCTTGCGTCAGTTATGATTTTCCATATCGCATGAAATTCCCTATTTTCACTTCTTCCTTTCAACACTGCCATCAGGCAAAATAAATAAATTTGCAACAAAAACAGACAGATTTTACACAGTCCCACGGCAAATAGACAAACGTGCTGTGTTAGCGAAAGCGATTGTGTTTGCGATTACCTGAGCAAAGCTGGGCATTTCTCATGCGGAAAAGAAGTAATGGAACAATATTATCAAGAAAGCATAGCATTTTTATACTATTCGACAATAGAGACTGAGTGGAGGTCGTAAATCCGTAAACCCTGCGGTTCAACTAAGTGTACTACAGCACTGTTTAGAAACTGCAGATCCTGTGTTCTTAAACTGGGACTGAAAGGTTTGCAAGGGAGGCGCGCGTATGACAGCGACATAACATTGAAAAATAAAAAATGCGTTGTTTTCATCATTTCGTAAATTTAAAGTTACTGTCATTTCTCTATAAACGCCACAATAAAAAAAAGCGGACAAGACAAAATCTCAAAACAAACTGGATTTGCGATGTGCATTGTCTTCAACGAAGCCTCGAATTAAAATACTATTTTCCAAAAAAGCGGTTGCATCCTTCCCATTAAGCAGAATAATAGCAAACAAATTGTTTTTTGTGTTGAATTGTGAGGTTAGGCGAGAGGCGAATACCAATCACTAACGCCAAAGAGGGCGCAACTAAAAAAGTTTAATAACCTCTGGTTTAGAATATTTAATTTCTGTTGATGCTTGTGTAGGCTCCAAAAAGCATTTATATCAAAGGGGCGCCATTCAACGGGGCGCCACAGACGTTTGGGGGGGCAGTTACCGCAAATCTGGACCCGCCACTGCGTATGTCTTAGTCAAACGTCCATCGTGACCATTCTCGCAGTACTATCTCATGTCTTCGTGTATGTTCCTTTTCAATGTATTGTTGCATGATTTCTTTTTCAGTGGAAATATATAATACGAAGCTTGCTACAAGTGATCTTCTATGGGCGAGACACTCCTCTCAAGAAGACGGCGTAGGTTGAACTTTTCAGTTGCTGTTACGATTACACTGTAGGCTTTCTTTATGGTTTATTGCACAGCTACTTTGCGGCACGAGCCACATTCTTAGGCAGTGGCTAGCAGCTTAACGGTATCTGTTAGTCGCTGCAGTGACCCGCGCAGCACATGCCCGCCCCCCCAGGCAATTTCATTCCTATCAGCACAGACCAGAGAAACTTCCTTTCATCATCGAGAGTTCTGCAATCATGAGTATTTATTCCGTCGTGAAGAGACGTCATATTAGGACCATAATGGATTCGTCGGCCATGGTTCTCTGTTACTGCAATGTAGAATTTGCGTTACATGTTTCATAATGTTCATAAGCTATTCAAACATGTTCGTAACCGTAAGGTTTTCAGATTTTGAACATTTGATATGGCCCACACCAGAATTTTCGTTACCGAAGTTTGAGTAGAACATCCCGTCAAAACGAAGCTGCATGATAAGCAGGTACTTAGTAATTCAAAAGAAGTCACTCTTCCTCATAGTTAGATGAAGGTAGAATTTTAGGATAAAATCAATCGATTTTGGGGCCCTCCAGCGATAATACACAATGCATGCGGCCCGTGAAAGTAATTGGGTCCCCCACCCCTGCTTTACGGCAACTGATTGATGATGTGGAAGTGATTCAGTTCTAAAAAGAATGCAAATAAAAATATCAGCAGGATTCTCTTTTCTGTTTTTAGTCTCAAACATTTTCTGATGCTGGAGTGGCAATGGCTCAGTGGTAAAGTGTCCACCTCCCCAAGTGGAAAGTTAGATGTTCGATCCACGGCCAATGAGGGAATTGCCGTAGCCCTCCTTGGGCAAGAGCGTTCACCTCAATTGCCCCGGAAGGAGGCAAATTTCAGGCTTCTAACTGCCGTCACCAAAAAAAAAAAGAAAATTCTGGTGTGAAAATCTCCACACCAATTCACGGCATCGGCCCGGAATGGCGATGACGTCATTGCAGGGGAGGTTGAAGCAGTCGTGGAGGGGGGAGGTTGAAGCAGTCGTGGAAATGAGCAGCTTTGATGCGCCGCAGACCATATGATGGAATTTGAGCCAGTGGCCTGAACCTGTCGTGGTTGAGGATGTCCGATTGTGTTCATCTGTAATTTTGCAAAAAGACTCGGGCAATCAAGTTTAAGTTGGGAACAAACCGTGTGGATTTATGATCATACAAATTCTGGAACGCCTCAGCGTGCTGGCAACAATCCTAAACTTGGGGGTAGAACAGCAAGTTTAAATCTGCTCTATTTCCACTTCCCGATTCTATTCAACGCAATTTCCGACCGAGATGGAAAGTATTGCGTCATATTTAACCTTTGATGAAATTTTCACGGTGTTGCTCAAAAGGCGTGTTAGTCGCATTCAGTGGAAAGTACAATGGTTTGCCTTCTTCCCTGTATATACTTCTAAATATTTGCGGAGCTACTAAACGCTCTGCTGTTTAACAAACAGTTCCAACAACTCGTGGGTATCTTTCTACTGTTCTAACGTGGTTTCCTAAAGCCAAGCTCAACGAAGCGCAATGTTAGATACAAAGAACTGGTTATAACTCGTCTATCTACGTAGTTACGATCACCGTCTCGTAAAAGTACTCCAAGCGGCTCGCCGAGGTATGTTAATTGTGGCGCATAGTTTGCTTCAGCGGAATTCAAGGCTTCTATCCGGAGGGCTGTAAATGCCTCCGGACGTTTTGCGACCGTGAGATTGCGTCATCACAACGTAAATGATTAACCACTTTATGGGAACAAGGGTCAAATGAGAAAGTGCTTTTCAGGCTAAGCCTGTTGGAAAGATTTTTCTGCTTAATGTTCTGGTCTTAGCTTAAACTGAACTTCTTGCTCTGCTGGATGATACTGGGCTGTGGCGGCTGCGATGATGTTATTTTAAGTGTTGGATTTAAAGTACCTGGCAACACTTGAATAAAGTGCTCTGCTTGTGAAGCGTCCGCCGTGTGTGTTTGATATCACTCTTACAGCTACAGCGTATTACGAACTGATCACCACAGCGTTGAGCAGTGCGAATGTTGTATGTAATGCAAAAGTCATTGATTTGACGTTTTGTTTAGCCAGTAAAATGCTTAGTTCTTGTTTCCTGATCGCTCCATTTACGCATTGTTGGCCGGTAGTTTAAGATGTAAAACGATTATTATTTTCCTTTTGGCTGTACGGTGCAGTTTGGTTTTACTGCATGGAATAACTTCTTAATCGTCGGTTGCAACATCTCAAAACTTGTCTCAGCCGCGCCTCCGCTGCATCTAGAATTGCAAGAATTTAATTTTGAACCCAAAACAGATGACTCCAATATGCTTTGTGTAAGGGTGTGTTCAATGTTTGTTTTTAAACAAAGATTTAGGTCGTGTTTTTAGAAGGTAGAGCCGTTGTTGAGATCATCAGCCCTCGGGGATGCACTGATACTAAGATGCAACTTAGAGCAAGGATCAGTGGTTTTTGACGGAAAATGAATGTTCAAATGCACATTAACAAAAAGTTTTCAAAGCCCTAGTGCTGGAGGCTTCTGTTTGAAAAAGCTATTGTAAGCTTGAATTTATCTAGCTGGGCTTGCCGGCTCTTTGTAGGTTAAATATTCTACCTCGCGAGTTGTTAAAGGTGATGGTGACTTCTAAACACAAACTTTTTTCGTCCTATGCACCTCACCAGTAAAGTTTGCTTTGGCTTTTGGTGAACCCTGAATTATTTGTGATAAGCACTGTTTAGAATTATACTCTTCACAAACATCATCACGTCTTGCCTTGTATTGGGGATTGACTTGTACTTTGGAATGGAAGATGATCTTTTATGAAATTCAATAAAAACCGCTTTTCCTCATCCACCAGTAAACCACTTTCAGACTTCATTACGTAACCCCGCTGCCAACTTGATGTTTTTGCGAGTACTTGCTCGTACCTTGTGTTGAAGGTGCACAGGGAGGGTTGGATGCATGGCAAAATAAAAGCTTTGCTTGCTTCAGACTGACATGAGCGTTTCGACGACCTTAAGATTCAGGTCCGGTCAAGTGAAAGTCACTTGCTTGGTTAAAGTATATGCGTGAATGCTTTTGCGAACTTGAGATCATTGACTCGACGCTGGCTTTGCGGTGAGTTACCCTCCAACTTTGTCGCAAGCGCTTCAACCAACCTATGAATCAAGCAAGCACTGTTATTTGAAAGCATGAAAATGTCGTGCGTAACAGATTTCTCTTCAATTGTGTTTTTTCCCCAGATGCAAAACCAAACCGTACGTAACTTAACTCTGTACTAGATTGATTCAGAGAATGCGTCGAAGCCTCTCAGCTGAAACACGTTGCTAGGTCTAGTCGTCACTTGCGGCATGACAAACGATAAACTTGATGCTACAGGCGGTGCGGTGTTGCCACCGCTGCTTTCACTGTTTGCTTTATTGTTGCTTTGGTAAAGAAATTAATGGATTTTACGCCATGGTTGTGAGAAGATATTTTCAGCCATTTTTTTACAGTTTACAAAACTAGTTTTGTTGATGTGCAGTGGGAGGAAGTGAGCAATTATGATGTGGAAAGCAAAAATGTTATTCGATCATACCAAGTTTGCATGACCAACGCAGCTCGTGATGACGTCAACAACTGGATACGTTCGCCCTACATAGACGCAAGGTGACGCATGTGTGGATGGAATTCTATCTTCGTATCATGCGTGTGTGAATATAAAAACGAATGTGTTGCTCATCTACTTCGGCAACGTGCTTCATATGGTGAACAGTTTATTTCAACTGCCATATCCCTGTAGACTTGACTCCTAAATAACCATTGGTGCCTCCAGAAACCTGCGGGTTTCGGATGTCGCATACGATAAAGGACAAGACTTCTTCACACATGCGTGCTCTACGTTTTTGTTTATTTATAACTGAACTGTAAAATTAACGGTAGCAGGCAGGTTTAAGTAAAAAATCAAATATCTCCACAGCTCTTACACCTGTTGCTGCAAAAAAAATAACAACAAGAATAAAATAAAGAACAAAGGAAAATTACGACAAATAGGAGTAGCCTTTCATCATTGAGGAATTTGAAAGATTCAAACTTAGTATTGGCTAAAAAGTCTTCGTGATGCAAGGACTGACACTGGATTTGCTAACCTGTGGGTGTGGTACACAGGGTTGCCAGATGAAAATGTCAATAAAAAGCCAAACAGTGCAAAAAAGCGGCCATAAAAAAGCCTAAGCGATTGTTTAAAAGCCAGAAAAAAGCCAAACTTTATTTGTGGCATTGTTATTCCTTTGTCACAGGAAAACTTCTAAAATACAAGAATATTATTAGAAATTTTATTCGAAATTGAGATTAAATTTTGCTTGGCCTTGTACTGGAGCTTATTATTGATGCTTCTCTGACTTTTTATGGTTTGTGACTTGTGAGATTGCACACTTTGGCTACAATGGTGCCACAGTTTTCATACTGATCCATCGGCAGCTTTATTCACCCACACACAAGTCTCTCGTATCCACTCCTGTACTTACGACTAGAATCATAGGAGCCCTTCCACTTCCTCGACGTTACTGTCGCATTTCTATTGCAGAGGCGCAGACCTGTCTGCAAGCGTTGGGCCAGTTTAGTGCTTACAACACACTGCACGCATTTCCTGTGATTACACAAAAAATTAATTTCGAATCTCGCATCCATCAAACCTCACCAACACCAGAACGCAGGCGTCGGGCTAATACATCATTTATTGCAAAATTTTGCAAATGTGTTGCCGAAAAAATGGAATAGTAATATTTTCCTTCAGAGGAAAATTTTTCAGCGTAAAAAGGCCAAAAAAGAGCCAAAAGGCGAAACGAATTTTCTAAGGCCAACCAACTTGAGATGAGGCCAGACTTCCGAAATTTTGCCTTAAAAAGGCAAACATGGCAACCCTGGTGGTGCACCACACCTGGGCCTGCATTTTTGGGTAATTTTGAACTTTTCGTTGCAGGAAGCAATCATGTTTGCGTTACATTAGTTATCTAGCATTTCTAAAGAAGGCCTTAGAATTTTGACAAAAATCTTATCAGTACGAAGTCAACAATGTACAAATTGAAAAAGATGTGATGGATGAAATTTTGCTTATACTTGAAACGAAAAGGGACATACTACTGGAATTTTGGAAAAATAGAGGCTTGACTCGGTCAGTGCAGGCTTCTGTTTGGTATGTCAGGTTGTTGTTTACAAGAATAGGTCCACTCTCAAGCAAAAACAGACAAATAACTTAACAAAAATAGCACTCAGCTTAAACCCTGCATTGTTTCACCCTCGTGACGTGCAACGTTTGTAGAAAAGTTCTACTGGAAAAATAATACAGTAGAAGAGTCAGTTTTGTGTAACTTTTCCGATAAAGTAATGCTTCTACTTGGTTCTTCAGAGATGGAAAGAGAATCTACATCGACATCGAGTTCTCAATCGACAGATGCTTCACAGATCTTGGTAAAAACGCAAAGTGCAAGGAAACTTTTAACATTTATTATTATGAAGCCGGCCAAGATGTAGCTTCAAGTACGTTTCCACCATGGCAGGAAAAACCATACGTTAAAATTGACACAGTAGCAGCCAATGCCGTGGCGAGAATCAACAAAAAAACTTTCAGTTTTGGACCTGTTTCAAGGTAAGAGTTAAGTTACATTTTCTGGAATGATTTGAAAATTCGTTTAAAATAAATTTTCGTTTTTGTACAGAAAAGGATTCTACATAGCAGTGCAAGATCAGGGATCATGCATGTCGTTTATGTCAATGCGAGCTTACTTCTACCAGTGTCCCAAATCTTCGCGTAGCTTATCAACGTTCCCAGCCACCGTCTCTGGTGCTGAGCCAGCTTCACTGGTACCTGTCGTTGGTCAGTGTATCACGAATTCTATCAAGATCGACAAAGGTTATTGCTAAACGTTTTGCTGTTCGTATAAACACGCAAAAATACTGATTGATGTGTATACTTCATTTTGCAGACCCTGTGTACAGATGCAGTAGTGATGGACGATGGCAAATTTTGACAGGTGGATGTCACTGTGACGTAGGTTATCAAGCCCAAGAGAATTCCACAGTATGTCATGGTAGGTATGAAATAGTAACCGCGAAGTTAACGCTTTAATGCTTTCTTATCCACGTGAAGCCCTTCTGTTTATGCAGATAAAGCAACAAAACACTTTTACCTGTATTTTGCCTGTTATTTTTATGATGACGATTGCTTCTATTTCATGTTTTTATTGTCTTCGACTTAAAATTAATTGTTGCTCATAAAATTTGAAGTAAACGTTTTCCAGACTGCACCACTCATGTTTCAGACGTAGGTTAAGCTGCAGTCATTTTGTGTCGATGCAAATCCCTTGGCGCGACGACAATGTGATCGACTGTCTTTCACTCACATGCTTATGTGGGTCGTTGACGTTCGGATCAAGCCGAGGAAAGCTGTTTGATACCGACCCGTGTTCAATTGAAAGCCTTTTTTAATTGGGACGTAGCGTTTCCTCCCAAGCGTGTAATCTGTTCAGTGTTGTAGCACTTGGATTACGGTCGTACGTCAACTCTAACTGTTCACCACTCTGTCGGTGGACAAAGCCACCATTGAAACTCTTGTGACAAAGGACTGTGCTTCACGAAATAAACGTTTGCTAAAGGTTTGCTTTGGAGGTTGTATTGATATTAGATGAAGCTTAAGCTTGGAAGCTAAACGCGAAAACCATTACATATAAATGTAAATGAGTACAACGTAACAACGGTATTGGTTGTGGCAAAAACGTTCAAAAATGCGCACAAAATTTTGCTGGCTGGACGTCAGACCTGTTAAGTTTGCAGTCATAATGACCGAACTTTTCGAGCTCCACGTACAGGCATCCAAGCATTTCATCTCATCATGTTTGGGCGTCTTCAGTTCCTTGCTCAGGGATTTTTTCTCTGCTATTTCCAACACTTTGCTGCTTAGTAACGACTTGGACCGTCCCGCAGAGGTAGCTACTGAAAATGTCGCTACTACGTCACTCGGCCTCAAGTAAAACAAAATGCAAAAATTAAACTTTTCTAACTCTGCAAATGTGTTGCGCAAGCATTACTACCGGAGATTTTGAAAGCGATTCATTCTTTACCGGAGGAGTACGTAAAATCTTAAAAAGCAAGAATTTAAACTTAATTGATTTACCTACATTTTGCAATAAACACTGTTAAATGTTGTAATGAAATACTGTGAAATGTTGTAATACAATACTGTGAAATAGCAGCTGGAAACTTTGGGGAAACATTTGCAATTTTTTGAGTCCCTCGCGGAACTCATTCGAAATGAACAAAGCATTTCATTAAAAATAACGCACACGCAGCAGTTTGGTCAGTTTTTGGTTTTGATGGATCGCCTAATAATACTTCTACTTCCGCACTTATTAGCAAAATAAAGGTGTATGGGTTCTGGACCATTGTTGTTTGTGTTGGTCAACACGATGACACAAGTCATTCCGAAGAGCTGCGTGTCGTAAATGACGTGAGATGCAATTCTGTTACTACTGAAAGCTTTTCACCACCCTAGTGTGCACGACGTGCTTAAAGATCCTACTGGGATCATTCTTTCAGATAGCAATTGTCATGCTGCCCTAAAGAACGTAATCTCTCAAACATGTATCTTAAAACATAAAGCGTGCGTGACCGCGTGGAACGGAAATATAAAAAAAGGTTCTGCAATGAATTCATGCTTGCAGTGGGTGGAGTTGTATGTTCCTATACAGAGGTAAGCGCACAAAGAATTTTGCGATCCATCACAATCATCGAGAATTATTTTGACTTTGCTCTGGCGTATCAGTACTTTCCTATTTCGTGTATTTCCTGTTTCATGCGTAATTGCAAACAAAGCAGCAAAATGTGCACGTTATCAATCGGTGTGAATCACATTACATGTCGTTTAGTGGTGTTTATCCATATCAAGGGTTAACGTGTCAGATGGCGACATCAATAGTGCCTGCACTTGTTTCCACGTACAAAAGTGTAAACTACTTGCAGCTTGGAGGTAATGTACCAAAGAAATGGAGGTGGGATTGGGGAGTAGCTGGATATTTGAAAGGACATGAAAAGAATATATAAAGTTAAACAATTGTGTATTTATAAGTTTGTTGAACGGCAATTTTTTGATAAATCTTTCTTCAAAAGCACGGAATTACTGTCTCTGTGACGTTGCAAAGATATGTAGAGTTTATTGGAACAAATGAACGGAAGGGATTTACACTTTTTCAAGTCAAATCAATGTATGTGATTGTGATGGTTATTGCTGCTGAGTACGTTTCGTCGACAATGATGAACTGTTTCCTCTACAAAAAGATCCACTAAACTTTGTGCATAATTTTTTACCCTGTTATTCCATTGACTGCTATGCTGCCGAAAAAAGTTCGTAAATGGCCTCCGCAATAATGAAATAGGCAAGCAGGCGTAAAATATGTTAAGTTTCGTTAGACCAATAGAATAAGTTTTGCAAAACTGCTCCTCTGAGCTGGAAAAAAATTTTTCTTGTTTAATTAAAGTGCTTCAACAAAAAAACGAATAACTTTGAAACTTTGATGAAATGAGTTGGCCTTGTCCTTGTAATGAGACAACTTGGGCTTCCCTGTTGTTTGCCTACTCTGCTGCTGCAATGTCAGACACGTTCGAAGCAGACTGGGCCAATTACAATTTTTTCAGTGTTCCCGAATTATATCAGGATTATTATTAGCGAATTCGCAAAAAAACTCGAAATTAAACTAAATTCCGAACTAGAATTAAATTTAATCAAAGCTCAATGCAAGTTCAATTCATAACAAATCGGATTTCATTCGTATAATTGTGAGAATGGCAAAGATTCGTAGCCAAGATTGGGGCGTTTTACTGTCAAATGTTGGTAGTACGTGCTGGCTACTGTTCGTCATAATGCCTACTATGATTGCATGGTTAGTTTAAATGATGTAACTGTGGCGTTGCGCTTTCATCTTTTCGTTGCGCTTTCCTTTCGCGAAGTGCATTCTTGCATGACTTGCTGAAATACGCTATTGGACGAAGTAGCATTTTCTATTAAACCGGAAATCACTGTAGATTAGAAGTAAAATCCGAGCACGGAAGCTTTTCACAAATTAGATCAGAATTACAATTCCCGGAATTTCGCTCTAGTTTGTCTAATTAGACAACTAGAATTATCTAATTACCAGTTTTCAGGAAATATTAAGAAAGCCTAAGTACAGCACTTGATCTTAAGTCTCAAGAAATGAAGACGTGATGCCGTACACAAACTTTCAGAGTTTTCAAAGCTTCTCTTATCGAAGTTTTCATAAATAAAATAAATCCCAAAAGTCGTGTTGAGTATGTAGGTTTTTAAAAGTTTTTTTATTGTGTTGTAATTGCAGCAATAGAAAATAAGGAAAGTTTCCTTGAAACTTAACATGAAACCGGATTTTGAGCATATCTGACTTTGACATTTTGTTGCTATTTTGTACCTTTGTGATTTTTTGTGAAAATAACTGCTTGGCTTAAGCATCAACAAATTGGCCGTAGCTGCAACCGTGTTCAAAGGATTGTCCGAGGATCGCGCCCACATACCATCGGTATGTTGCGTCATCGGTGAATGGGACCGTCTTGTCGCTCCACATTCTCAACTTGCTATAATAACATTCTTTTCAAAGGTGGCTCTTGTGTTGAAGTCCCGCATTCCTTCGCATAATGGTCTTTTCATTATCGTCTCCGCTCTGGCCAGTTGATTCATTGTAACCTCTGGTTGTTCTTTCCTCTAAGGATGTTGACTTTTGTTGTCGAACCAGCCATTTCAACGCATAGTGTTTCTAATATTTTATTGGCGTTTTGCTCTAACTGGGCATATTTGATGCTCAAGCTATTTGTGGAAAAGAACACTAAGTTGCTTACAACCCATCCTTTCGTCCGTTCAGCTTCGTATCTTTTCAAGTCTCAAACTATTGCTGGCAGGAAGACAGCATGTTTTGATTAAAAACTTGATGGTTATTCATTCATGGACAATACCTTTATTTTTTTGTGTTCACGTGTTGGAAAGAAATTCACGTGTTTACACCTCTATCGCAAGTACACAAACCGCTCGGTGTCTACAAATAAAAAAGAGGATTAGGAAAAAAGGTTTGACATGTATCGCTTCCCTACAGGTTCACCAGGTTACGCAGACATGTGTTATGTTGTTGTAACAAACGCCGTTCCTGTTTTCGATGAAAAGGTGATGATGCGGAACCGTATTTGGCCAACTCTGGCCGCTGATTGTTTACGCCTTAGTCGCTCCAAGCTGCTTTTGCCAGTTTCGCAGCGACGTGCTTCTCACATATCTTATTTTGCTCTTCCGCTCAACAGGTAACTGATAAACTGGGTTTTGAACGTGTCGAATTTTTGAGGATACTTCTCCACGGTCCGCTTCATGAGCAAATTTACAAACTGTATTACGTGTTTTATAAAATTGTCCTTTGGTGCTGGTCAGCTTATCACGGCTCGCATGAAAAAAAACTAGGAGTGTTGAACCGTGATTAGTTCTTGAGATAAAGTGTAAGAAAGGATGAAAACATGTTTCAGTTCCTGGAAAAGCTGTTCTGCAACCAAGTAACGAACGAAGCAGACAGTGCTGCAGTGTGGGATGAATATGTGGAACCGTCGAAAATTACTGTAATATCTAAACGCAAGTACCATGCGCATGCAGCTGGTTTTGTGCCCCAATTGCCTCCAACTTATACAAGGTGGAGTTGTGGCTTTTGTTGCAGGATCGATCTCCACTCTGATATGTTTGCGGTATTCTGCATAAAAGACGTTGGTTTTTGTGCATAAAAGCGTTGGTTTGGTGAAAACCTGACAGGTAAAAAAGATCAGTGACGATCACTGGGAATCACTGCGAAAATCGTAGTTTTTTTCATAACAAATTTTAGATTTGCAGCACAACAAAATGATTTTTTCACGGCAGCTGATGGTTCGCTGTAGCTTTCTCGGAGGTGGTGTTCTTTACCTGAGTCTGAGTCGTGTACTTTACCAACACAAATGTTGTCGATTCAGTAAGCTGAGTCGACAACATTTGTGTTGGTAAAGTACACCACTGTACGAATAAACGGAATTCTATGACAATTTTAAGTATCGGAGCGGTAAACATTATGAACTCTTCTATAACTTCTGAAAGCCACTTTCTGCATATACGTGCTGAAAAAAGAATCATCAGGAACAACAGCTACCAACAAGTTTTATTGTTTTCTTATGATAAACCCAATTCAAACTCGAATAGCGTTTGCAGTTACGAGGGACTGAGAATGCGTGTAACTTATACTGTTGAAGCTTTGAGGTGAATACAACTTTTGATCCCAGTGGTCACATTTTAAAACAAGCAACCTGAGGCGGTGGGTGGAAACCTTCCATCACAAAGTTGTTTTTGCTTGGAAGTGTGCTCCAGTATACATCAAAAATGTTCGAACAGAAAGAAGAAAAGTAGAACAGAAAAAAATTAAGTCATACATCTCGTTCAAGTATGTAAAAGATTTGTAGATTTTGAGGAAAAGATTTTAAATAACCAAAGTTGTACATATGCTTAAAGCAGGGGTGGGGAACTTATTTACTATCACGGGCCGCATACATTGTGGATTATTGCTGGTGGGCTGCAGATAACAATTGATTGCATCCTAAAATTCTACCTTTATCTTACTATAAGGGGTGGAAGCTTCTTATTGCATCCTGCCTTAAGTACCCGCTTATCATGGAGCTTCGTTTGCGGGCCATATGAAATGTTCACGCGGGTCGCAGGTTCCCCCTTGGCTTAAAGCAGGGTTTCTTAACCTGGGGTGCTAGCACCTCCAGGGGGTGCTGAAATCAATTTCAGAGGGTGCTGGGGAAGGTCACATATGTGGCGGTCAGTGGTAAAAGGAATATGATGTACTGCACTTGTCTTTTCTTTATCCTTATGGTAACCAGGTTTTAGCCAATGGTAGGGGTGCTAGACTGCTTAGGCGTGACCAAAAGGGGTTCTGAGGTAGAAAAAGGTTAAGAAACGCTGGCTTAAAGGTTTCTAAGATAATGATTTAAGTTAATTGGTATGGCGTAATTTGTGACAGTTAGAGGCAGACGTGAGGCGTGCTGTGGAACTATGTGTAGGTCAAGATTTCATTGGGGATTGAATTGAAGAGACGGTTAAGTTTTGCTTGGAAAAGTTGAAAACAGTCAAAAATGTTTCTTTGCCATTTTACAGTTGGTGTAGGAAACCAATATAATTTGTAAACTCACCGTATTTTTTTTTCTTGACTCGTGCGTTTCGTGGGTGTGTTCTTTCTCCAGTAGCCTCACTGTAGTTTTGCAGCAAGGCCATTCTCGTGTGCCGCTTCATCAGCACCAGGTAAAGTTTTATGACCAGTTTCTCGTGAAGTTGTCTGTCCGGTCCAATTGTTTGTACCTGAGCGAAACGCAGCGTTCTTACGCCATCAAGCGGAAATGAAGCATGCGTTTTGTGGGTTTGCTTTTTAGTTGAGCTGTCAAAAGAAAAGCATGAACATCAAGGAACGTGTAGCGAAAAATGAGAAATTAAATACACTTCCTCATAATGACAGATTAAAGCTTCACTACAGAAGCGGTCTCTATGTATAATATGGCTTTAACTCTGAGGAAAGGTGGATCAGTTTCATTTGCTCGCTAAAGATCTTAATCGAAATGTATTGGAATTCGGTTTTGAACAAATACATATTTATATCTTCGATCTTAAGCCTGTAAATTTAAGTTGAACGATTTTTAATTGTATGGCAAACTTTTATTGATTGAAGCTTCGAATGCCAGGTATTTCATTTAGAACTTATTAGCACGTGTTGGTTGTGCTGGAACTTATGCTGTTCACGCGAGGTTCGCGATCGGAAAAACCTAACTATGGCTTGAACGTCGGTTCGCTGAACTTCAAGATTATCTTCAATGGTACAGTCTATCGAAAACCTGTAATTAGTTCGCTACAGCAGGGTCGGCGTAACCGGATCTTGTGATTGACAGCAACTCCAAGCAGAAATTGTCAGGAAATTCTGTTTGATATTTGCCTGCTGCCAATGAAGTCAATTAATATTTTTGTCTGACTTTCACGAAACCAACCAGTGCATGTTTGGTCAAGTTTGGTCACGACATACTGCAGATTGAGCGAATTCTTTATCGCATCTGATTTAGTATTTAAATAAATCTCAAACAATATTCTCTTACAATGCTTTTGTTTTCATAGCTTGCCCGTATGGTAGTTACAAGCTTTTCGCTGGCAATGAAGCTTGTCAACCATGTCCAGCAAACAGTGGACCCCAAGAAACTTCAATCTTGGCAGCTGAACCATGTCGCCATCCAGCTGGTTGCCATAACAATTGTCCATGCTGGCCTGGGTATGCCCGGGTGGAGGGAGAGCCTGTGAGCACCCCGTGTACTGGTACGTGCTGCTGATTGTTAAAAAGTGTAACACTTACGTACAGGACAATCTGATTGCGGCGCTAAGGTGTCGTGATAATTCGATCCGATCACAAAGTCTGGAACCGATTGTGCGGGAAATACAATTTGAAAAAAACTGAACATAATTATGTTAATCAAAATTTGGTGGTTTTGCGTCATGCTGCTAGGTTTTTAGTGAAAGCAAATTGATTTATGTATATTTGGTTCAGTGTCACACTTGCTTGCTGTGAGATAGGAAAGTTGCTGAAATTTATATTGAAGGCACCTCATGTGCATATCAACGAGTAAAGTCCTTCTTTTGTCCATAAATAATAATCCTTGTTATTTTATTATACTCTGCTTTCACTCCTTCCTGGAGTGTCACGAATGGTCTGCGGCCCCCATCTCCACTTACTTGCGCCGTGGGCCACGCAGCTACTTTCGCAGTGAATGCTGCACTGGTGGCGAGTCAGTGGCAGCGCCGCGCGTTTAGCCTTTCCTTTCGACGCACCAACCCCGAGCAGGAGGCTGGACAGACCACAAACATCGATTTTGGAGTGTTCGACTCCTCGGGAATCGATCTCAGCCTTTCGGATTTAATGTTCAACCCACTGTACCACCTAACCGCTTATGTGGCTACATTTTACTGAAATATTGTTACTTTAAAGGTCCTCCATCCTCTCCTCGTTCTCTGAATGTAACATTCAACGCGACAAGTGCTACTCTACGTTGGGAGCAACCCAGAAATGATGGAGGACGAAGTGATCTGCGCTACAGGCATGATCGCTTTATGTATTTCTAGGGTTCTATGAATTCATAACTGAATTTAATATCTTTTTCTTCCTTTGCAGCATCCAGTGCAAGGTGAGCAGCACTTCCCGGTATTTGCCCAGTGAGCGATACCGCCAGTTTCGTGGGACACGTGCTGTCTTGCCTAATCTTCGTCCACACACGGCGTATACCTGCACAGTCCGAGCTGACAACGCTGTGTCAGGTGGCATGTCTGATTCCCAAGCCCGCTCAGCTGAAATATCTTTTACGACAGAAGAAGCAGGTAAGATAGAATCGGACGCTTCTTGAATTGCAAGGCGATCAAGGAGCAATATTTGATGCATAAATTTCAGTCATACCCATATCTTGTCACTTGCTTTTCATTCAATCAAGCATATGCTTGCGCTGCTTGCCATTCAACTGATGGCTTCACCAAAAAGGTTACAGCGAATGCTTCAAGTTAGATGCCAATTGCAGTGATTAGGTGCTGTGTAAAAAGTTTTGAAAGAACAAAAGACATCATATGCTGTAAACCGGGGGTCTCAAACACGAGGGCCGCATGTTACCCGCGAGGGCGTTGTGTGCGGCCCGCGATGCTTTTTGGGAATTCTGCAAATAATTAACGTTTACATTATTTACTTTATTCACCAGTGTTAAAACGTGCTCGGCCAGCGAGTGAACAAGTTCCTTTCAAACGAATGTAGAGAAGACTGCTAAAAATGATTTACCTATAACTCATGAGTCCTTTCGTAGGAAATAAGATGTAAAAGCTGCTTCTGATAAGTTTCAAACACCGCCGTTGTTGCGTCAGCGTCATAGTGCGACCCTCCGATTAATTTATAAGTCCTGATATGCCCCCGGAGCAATTTGAATTGAGACCCCTGCTGTAAACGATGAAAAATGAAATTTATCCAAAATTGTGTCACATTTTTTTAAGTTACTGTAATTAATCCTTCAGTTGAAGTGAAAATAATGGAAAAGCATCTCCGTGTAAGCCAATGACGTTGCATGGTTGAAACAATCCATACTTAGTCCTTGACTTTTGTTTTTCTAAATATGCGAACCTTCTTTAGTCTGTTTACAGCGCTTATTGATGTGAGCAAACCAATAGTGGTCCACTTATTTCTTTTACAATTTGTGCTGACATCAAACGCATGTCTTTACAGCGCCATCTAGCGTGACCAATGTCCGAGTTTCTCGCGAACGGGAGTCGCCGTCCTCTGTCATAACTTGGCAACCTCCCACCAAACCGAACGGAAAAATCTTGGGTTATGAAGTTGAATTAAGTCGTTCGACTAAATTTGCTCCAGAGAAAATACTTTCTCAGGTGAGCACTGTGTGGTCGACATGTTGTCGTTGCGAAAACCTAGGCTTGTTTTTGGAAAATTCAAAGTGTGTTGGTTAGGGCAGTTGTATTCTTTAGTTTTTATTTTTATATGTCACTGCAACGGAAACAGATAATTATCTATTTCCATGGTTTTGATGCAACAGTAAAAATACCCTGACTTGAATAAGACCTGGGAATGTCTTTTCAGTTGGTTAGCAGAATATCCAGTCTGTTAAAATCAAAGAAGCTGATTGTGTTCCAAGACGCTCATTTCAATCAATATAAACACAGCAATAAAAATCAACTTTAATGGTCTTCGCAAGTTTTATATAATGCCTATGTGTGTCAGCCGTTGAAATTTTCGTTTACTTATTTCATATGCTCACTTACCGCTCTTGCGAATTAAATTGAACTGCAGCTAAAACTGCTGCAAACGCTTATGATTATGCAACACCAGGAGCACGCTTCTCTCGTTGTGTCAGTCTCATTGAATTTTGAGTCATTTTTGAAATTATGTGTCCTTTCTACTCACTGACAAATATGAGTATCTAGTCCAGAAAGTGTTTTTGATACGGAACCATTTGTTGCTTTGAAAGCAATTTAGAAAATATGTTTTATTCTGAATGCAAAGTACACTGTTTTGAATTGAATTGTAATCAAAAATAAATTCAATCAGAAGACAAGTTAAAATTTAATCAAAAAGAAGTTTTCTAAAAAATATTTTTTCTAAAATATGCCAAACTGTTCAAGAATTGCAACTAAGATGTAAAGATATTTTGGATCCGAATGGATCGATCCGAAGGTTGCTTTGCATGGCACGAGTAGAGTTCCACCGCGCCTTGGGAAATTTTAAAGAAACATCTTTTTGCAAACAAGTATGACCTTGCCAGGTTTTTATGAAAGAACAGAAAAGTAATTGGTGGAATGATAATAGCAAGCTATTGTTTTGATTTTATGATTTGAGCAGAAATGTGAAGGTTTTCGCTTTAACCACGCTTATTGTTTAGACCACACAAAATACTTTGCATTTGGATAACTTGGTATATGGTCAAAACTACATCGTTCGCGTGAGGGCGAAGAACTCTGCTGGATTTGGTACGTTCAGCGATCCCGTCTCTATGTCAGTCCAAACTCCTGGTGCAAACGAGCCCCAGACTGGAAAGGAATCGAATACCGTCATTGTAATTGCTGTGGCAATTAGTATTTTTCTGGTTGTTCTGGTGCTTCTGCTTGTTTGCCAGTATCGGCGCACTGGGAAAGTTTTTTGTCTGAGAACGTCGGGCGTTGCGAAAAAACAGAGACGGCTTGAAACATTCCACAAAGACCCCGGTGATTGTTTTGCTCAAGAAAGATTGATTGGTGAGTTGTAGAACGAATGCTTTTTTCGAATATAATCTTGCTTGCTTCTAAAACACTTTTTCATGCAGTCGCCCTACCCCCACCGGGACAACGCATCTACGTTGATTATCCTGACCCTCAAAAAGGAATTTTGCTTTTTGCTGAACAAATTGACGAAAAAAACATCAAAATTGAAGATATTATTGGCACAGGTGATTGATTCTTAGTTATCTAGATTGACCTTTTTCAGTTTTGATTATTAGATCTACTTTTATGTCAATATGAAACGTGTTGCAGAAAGTAATAATAACAGTAAAAGCTTCTGAATATGCTCTACTGCAGCGAATGTTTCAACTTTATATACTCGGTAGCTTGGTGTCGCTACAGAGCGTCAGACTAGCGCTCAAAAAGTTCTTGACCCAACCCAGTGAACCCACCACGCGGGCCCAGACATACCTGTGTGAGGGTATTGGTGAATCCACGACTTTAGACGTTCTGCTTGCATAAAAATCACGTCACGGTTTTAAATGACGTCACCCTCAGTGATCTCGACTGTGACATTGAGGACCAACGTGAAGGTTACTGTTTCGTCCAAGTTCAGGTTTTTATATTGAAAACATGGATTACAACAAATATGTGGGTTTTTTTAAAAGAAAGATGCGTAGTTCATATGTAAAAAATTTTATTTTCTATTGACGTTCGTGTTGTGCAAAGGGAGCGGTGAACAGTGAAATATTCTCTGATTCGATGAAGTAAATTTTAAGAGGCATCCGAGTTTTTGTGAAACCAAGCTACTTTCTGGGATGAACCACTTTTCTTGATCCATTCGACCGCTGAGAGTTCCTCAGAGAAGGACAAATAATTCTGCTGCTGACGGGATTGGTGTTGAAATTTTAAGTAGAGTTTTGGAATAACTCAACACACAGAGTTCCTCGAAATTGCAGGTTTCATGTGTTCTTGCTCAATGTGAGAAGAACAATTCGATAATACCTTCGTAATATGTCTCTATGCTATATGTGACCGCGCACGCAATCAGGAAATGCTTCAAAAATGCAGCACGTACAAGCAACAACAGAGTGAACCTGGTCTGACGGGGATCTCTATTGTTGCTTGCCCGTTGCATTTTCGTTGCGCGTTTGCATATCCTACAAGGTGCGACAACATATACGAGAAACGTGGTGTTCAACAACGCAAAGTATGTTTAATCTTATTTTGTAAATAGTTCTAAACACACTTGTCATCCGCTTCCCTCAACATGGCGTTCATAGCAACCTAACAAATAAGCAAAATACTTATTTGTTATGAAAGTTGAAACATAAGTTTGAGAAGATAACTTGAAGTTTCTGTTAAGTTGGTGGAGGTCCAGTTGTTCACTGAAGCGTGGGGTTGTCATGACAATAGCAAGTACAGACTTGGCGTTTGTTCAGAGAATAAGATGCATCCGTAAAGTTTGCTGAAACGTTGCTGTCGTTTTCAAACACACATTACGCAAATCGTCTATCTATTGTTTTGCCATGCCAAGCACGTACAATGCAGTCGGCATCACATTTTTAAACCGCAATCATTTCGGGACCATTCGCACGTATTGCTTTTGAGGATGACATTTGTAATTATGATTTACGCTTTCTTTCATTTTCTGACCTGGAAGCCCTAATAACTCCACTTGCATTACGATATTAATGCGTTTCTAGTTAAAACCATCATTTGGTCCCTTCTTTTTACGTAGCCAGTGCACATATTCATTGTAACTTTAAAAGAAATATCTGTCGAAACATGCGAACAATTTTTATACGGGTGATGGTTTGTCAGATTATGACGACAAAAAGTTAATCTTCGAATTGCACGTCAATAACATTATGCCATAGGCTGATAAATATAAAATTTGCTTGAGACGAGAGTGTTGTCAAGTCAGCTGGTGTTTTTCAGGTGAGTTTGCTGAGGTTTGCCGAGGAAAAATGTGTTTTCCTGGTTCGCAAGAAATAAATGTTGCCGTGAAACGTTTGAAAAGAGGTTACTCGAAACGAGATGAAAGCAATTTCCTCAGAGAAGCAGCAACTATGGCTCAATTCCACGACCCTAATATAGTGGAGCTGAAAGGCGTTGTGACAAAAGGTAAGGTTGGTATTCGTTAAGTTGGGTTTTTGCATCTGTGGAGACAACATAGGTTGCAAAGGTGGCGATGCCAGCGTTTTGGCCCTTGCACTGCACCATACACTACGAAAGTTGCCATGCCGCCCGCAGTGTAGGCAAGGCGGAGGAGGGTGCCGCAGACCACCAGTGTCGCCTTAAAGTGGGGGAGCAAAGCGATTATAAATAGACTGTTCTTAAGATTAAGATTTAAGCGTTTCTACTCTATTCGCTGCCGTGCGTTGTAGCAACTATTATGAGGAGGACATTGCCTGGGGTTGCTAAAACGTTTATGTGAATAACCACCTTTAAAAAATGTTTTTCTGCACTTGGACTTTGGCGCTGTTCTTGGGAAAGATGCATCCATAGACTGTGGTAATAATTTCGTTATACTGTAGTTTTAATGTTGGAGGCTATTTCTTTAACAGTTATAAAACTGAGCAATACCCAGTGCACGAAGCTGTCATTGGTTTTCGGTGGATTCAAAAGCACTGTAAGGTTTCACTGAAGGAGTGACGCGTCTTTTGCAATTTTGAGACTCTGTTTCCATCTGTTCGCCAGCATTAAATTTGTTAGTCAAGTTGTTAACGATTCTTGTAAGACATCTGAATTTGTAAGAATATTCTTCATCAAAGATATAATTTTCTTTTCACCCATGGCGGCCAGTTTCCAATTCAGCTAGATACCAGATCTAGCAGTTTATCCACTTACAAAACAAGATGAATATCAGTCAAGCAGCTAAGACAAAATTATTGCTAAGGTTTTACCACTGCCACAAAATACCACTACACCTGCATCTTTGGTGAACTGGATGAAAAAAAAACTCATCATTGGCACGTTTTTGTACAGCTAGTGTTGCTGAAATCTTAAGCTGTCAATCTTTGCCGCGTACACGGTCAAAATAATCATGTTGAGTTGTGATGTTGTGTTGTGGCCTCAGGAAGCAAAATAGGAACACTCGCCATAGAATGCGCAACAGGTCATAGAACGTCGCTAGATTTTTGATATATTGAGCGTAATTTAGTTTTTTAATCACGTCATGTTTTTTTGACCAATTTTTGCTTGGCAGTTAAAACTGATTATACTGGCATTTAGTGGTATACATTGGAGTGATTGACTTCTTAACACGGTTTAACTTCGTTCTTTTGTCAAACACCCGCTTTTTCTCGCATCTGAATATGTTCTCTGCGAAAGGACTAAATTTTCTGACAGAAATCTGAGAAGCGGTCCGTTCTGATTCTGAACCACTTCTCAAACTATTGTTGATATTTTAAGCTCTATCGATTTTATTCAAATGCAACGAGTAAATACTTCTCAAGTTCAAACTTTTCAAGGTCTACCGCGCCCGCTAGCTGTTTTTTTTCGCTGAGACAATTTATTCATTTCTCCCATAATATGACCGAAACAAACTCATCCCGCCAGACCTTTAAAAGTTTGAACTTGAGAAGTATTTACTCGTTGCATTTGAATAAAATCGTTAGAGCTTAAAATTTCAACAATAGATTGAGAAGTAGTTCGGAATCAGAACGGAAGTTTTATGACCAGTTGTGGCCCAGGGACACAGCATGTTCAATTGTTTCAGGCCCAGCTGAAGATTGTGCAAATTTGTTGCACGTTTTCATCCTAACCACCAATGTACCTGTGCTTTCAAACGCTACTTTGCTTTGTCAGTCACGATGTAATAATGCGCTAAGAACAAAAGATTCTTCAGCGTTGCTGCATGGTAGCGTTGGTTCGCATTTGTGCAGAGTGTCGTAAAGTTTGTTTATATTTCAGCTCAACCTTTCATGATCGTGACAGAATACATGGAGAACAGATCCTTGGACAAGTATTTGCAGGTGAGCGTGCGAAACTGGCAAAGCCAAGATCAGCTCCGGCGCTTTTTGCAAAAATTTCTTTCAAATGTTTTGATAATATGTTTCTTCTTTGCAGCTCAACAAAGGAACAGTGAGCATTGCTGAAATAGTGGCGATGTTACGAGGCATAGCAAGTGGGATGAGGTATTTGTCCAACATGAAGTATGTTCACCGAGATTTGGCTGCAAGGAATATCTTGGTCAACTCTGATCTTGTTTGCAAAGTATCGGACTTTGGTCTTTCAAGAACTCTGGAAA
>Ga0210059_1001308_pt1 | contig 37076 bp, 31 predicted proteins | sample Ectturendosymbi2_FD_188042 | JGI IMG/M metagenome (GOLD analysis project Ga0210059, IMG submission 188042) | Ecteinascidia turbinata endosymbiont from Florida, USA - Sample 2 (SPAdes) (version 2) | ecosystem: Host-associated > Tunicates > Ascidians > Unclassified | place: Key West, Florida... | reverse complement strand
AAGAGCTGTATGTCATTGCTCTAATTATCTTGTTGTGTAATACATTTAATTGGTTTAAGGTTGTTATGCCGACACCACCCCAAGCACCAATAGCAAATTGCAGATGACTATAAACAAAACTGAAGTTGAGTGATTTTAATGCACTATCACTTAGATACTGACGTATTCGATAAAAAAGTCCAACACTGCGAGAGAGAGTTTATTGCAGATAATTTATTTTCAATTCCTTGTCGGCATGAGTATAACTTCATCAGAAAATATATCTTACATGTCAATTAAAACTAAAACTAAGATTATCTATCCATACTTTTATAGAAAAACGCCTTGACTGAATTACCACGAAACAGTGTTTCTTCAAAACAAGCAGGATAACACTGCACCAGTCTTTTTGTCCACTTTGTCATTGGTGCCAGTTAACCTACTAAAGCGTTTTTGCCCTGTAGACACCACTGCTAGCATTCTTTCAAGTTCTATGGTAATTCATGCTCTGTTTCACCCTCTTGGTTTTGCTATACAGTGCTGCAGAGAGCACGACTTCCTACCGAACATTTGGTGCGAAAAATTTGACCCTATTGTGATGAAGTCGGTGAATAGGCTTGATTAAGCGGATCAGAACGTATTTGAAAAAAGTTTATGTGCACCTTGTTGAAAAAAAAATCCATTTGTTAAGTCAAGCGCGCAGAATCTGAAGAACTTGCTGCATTAGTGCCTTGAATGCGTAATAATAGCAGTCACTCACATGTGCTTTGCTTGACAATTACTTGCGTCCCGTGCCAGAGAGTCTTTATGTTCTGCTAAAAAATGTTGGAATTTGACAAAACAAGTCATAAAAAACTTAAGGCGTGGATATTCGCTTGAAAATTTAACTGCTCCACATCGCTTGTTTTACAAAGTCGTGCACACGTTGGGCCCGACGAATGATCCCGCTAACGGTGTCTATTTGCTCAAGCTTGCTTTTGTTGTCGCAGAAAAAGAAACTCCGTCATAATACGAACTCAGTTGTCGGTTCGCGTTCATTCATGCATTGGTAAGTACATTATGCTTGTTACGTTCGGACTGACAATGGCGTAAGGTTCCAGGTTGTTTGGCTAGCACAATGGTTTTCAGTCTTTTTCATGCAGCGACCCATTTTGCAACCCAGTTTAACCTAACGAACCCTTTCGAAAATTTCCTGTCAGGCATATGTAGTGCAGTTTCGTTTGCACAATAGAAAATCACAATGACTAAAAAAGAACTTAGGATATCACTATGTTGAACAAATACTCATCAAATTCTTGCACATGGCAGCATCAGTGAGAGATACCCATGCTGTATACAAAGCACTCCACAGCACAACTCATTGAAAACTAGAATAACTACCAAGTTAGCTACCGCATTTCTGATATCTGTTTTACAAACACAGCACATTCTTCTTTCTTACGTCACAAAGTTGTTCGTGCGTCGCCAAATGCAATAGTACTGTAGTGATCATAACGACACTTAAAAAATTTTTGAATGAAAAAGTAGGCTATCATTTTTGCCAGGTGACCCTATTATTTTGGCTACTACAAAAAGCGGTTCCATATACAAAATATAAAATGAAGAAGAATATATGAATATTTTTGTCAGAAGCTCTCGCGAACCCTAGAAAACAGGCAAACGATCCCTACGGGGGTAGTGGCCCCAGCTTGAAAACCACTGGGCTAGCATGACCACGAGAATTGTTAGGTTGCAGTCCGCGCGTGGTCGCTCGTTACTTCCGGGTTCTTTCCACATGTTTTTGACATCACATCCCTTATTTGATCCTCCGGCTAGCATCGCCTCTTCATTCACGTGCTTGTCTTTCACTCAACAGTTCGAGTCCAGCATCGGCATGCTTGCTGTATGGACTATGTACTTCGTTGTTGTATAAGCGTTGTTGTGACGACGATCCGTGTGAGTCAGTTGAACGGCATGCTGTTGGAGAGTGCGTCGTCGGCGTATGCTGTTCGTATTTTGGGCCATTGCTGACTGATATCCATCACTGCTCCGAAGTATTTTTTAAGTGCAGTCTGCACGCGCGAACTATTACGCTAGCTTAGCAGCATTCAAACGACTGCACCGCTTCTCACAGCCACTTTGTAGTGACAGGTTCACCCGTTGGACCCTGGCTGATTACAATTGCATTTAAAATTACGCTTTGAACTTGGTTCACCACTACTTTAGTTTGAAAAAAGTTTGAGAAGGTGATTCTATTTGAGTAAGAGCTGATTATACTTACTCAGTAGGCGAAATGTATATTCTCATAAGATCGCTGAGTCTGACTCTTGGGTGTGAAAGGTTATCTTTCGATAAACGGTTGAAAAGACGATTTTGATTTTGCCAAACGCGTTGTCGCCAAGTTTTTGTTTTGAATTTTTACTGCGACGTCGGGGATTTTGAATAAAGTTGCATTTGAAGACATACTCCTTATCAAACAGTAAACAGTTCTTTTCTTGCTGGAATCTAGTAGTTTTATTCCGCATACATAACGCACTGCAAGCTAGCTTCGGGAAAATTAGTACAACTGGAGGTCTACCTTTCACTATGATCTTGTTATAGCGATTAACTCGGAATGAATTCTACTGAATTTAAGGTTTCATTTCAATTAATTTGCTGCTTGGCAACGCAAATTCAAATCCAGCCAGTTTTTAAAACCTTGTTTTTCAGAGCTTTCGATTTAAGTTAAAGCTGTTACATTTGTAGTCAAGCCGATGCCGTTTATTTCACCTTGTTCTTTTTAAGGTTGGGGTGTTTTTAGCAAATCTTTGAAGCTTACTGGTAAATCGGGGCTATGCTTGTCTCAGCGTCACGATGCTTAAGGCGTCTTGTTCGCGTGCCTTCTGTGTCCACTTTAAGCTGCTTATTGTATTGGAGTCAACTGAGGCTACCTTGAGGCCGGGACTCGTGCTTTTGTGACAGGTTGGCTTGCTTGATGTTGATGAATTGCGGATTTATAGCTGTTCTTAAGAGACCAGTTAAACCGCTGTTTACCAACGAGACGGACAAGCCTCCTTTCCGGTTCCAAAACGCTACCCTATGTACATAAAACAATATAGGTTGGAGAATTCATATCGAACGGCAATAGAGTTCGCAGTCTGTTTTGATGCTGCAAAAGAATCTTGATTTATGCGCCCGCTACCGTCTTGCATCGGGTATTCAGCTCGTGCTGACCTGTTCGCACTTCGCCGACGGGCTGAATGCAAGCACTGGAAACGAAATCAAAACTTTCCAGGTTTGTTGTGCCAGGCTCAGCAATTCGCTCATCCGTTCTTTCAAGGCCTCAGATCAACCGTGTTATTTCAAGCTCACCAAGTTTCGCAACCAAACGCCATTGTCGTGGCATGCGAGAACGGCCCATTGTTGCGACTCTTTCTCTGCTCCCGCTTTCACCTTTTGTCTCAGGGCCTCGGAAGAGAGCAAAGCATCTTGAAGTGGGCCACCATCCGCTCACAATGGGCGGTCAAAATTATCTCATATCTTGGCGATTAGGCGCTTAGTAGTTGAAAGACTCGTTCTCAGAAACCGGAGAATGCTGTTTTGTGGAGTGATCGTTGTCGCCCGAAATTTTGCACCATCACATGCTGTAAATCCATTATGTTCTTTGGTAGGACAACTGCGCCATGCCTGACAACCTTTATACTTTTTCTTTGATTAGGTATAAAAACAAGGAAAATATATTTTCACACATTTACAGCAAAATATGTGTGTCGAACGAGACACGTGGAGAGCATCAAAATTTCCTTTGTATCAGTTGTAATCAAACTAGTTTCATGAAAATATCTGTTTTCTTGTTAACAAATTCCCAAAAGTGTTCCTCATTCAAATGGTTTTTAAAACTTAACATATTACGAACTACACAATGGTTCCGCGGAGTTAATGGCTGATCAGATATGATGCATAAAAATGCGAAAGGCACCCTCGCCCTTCCTGGAATGGAGCCATTGCCATTCAGAAGACGCCAGGGATTAGAAGTTGGCAGTGCGTCGATCGTACCCTGTGCTATCCAATATCCATGAGTTTGAAGGTGGCGGTCGAAAACTCACGTCTGCTGACCAATGTCTGACTGTACAGTAGTAGACTTGACATCAATCGCACCCCAGAGAAAGAATCAGTGTCTGTTTTTTTCCCTATTTTATTAACTAGCTATCAGTGTTTTCACGGCGTTTTGTTTGGTAGGCTCTGCTCACACCTTATTCACTTTCTTCCTCGATTGCAGATCCGTGAAAAGTTCTCGAGAAAAGCTGTTGAGTGGCGTAAACACATTGCCGAGCCCACGATTAAGGAACGAAAGCTATTGAGTTAGGGTGGTACGTTCTGGTGTACTTGAAAAACGGAACACTGTAACCAGGCTTCATAATCAGCTGATCGTGGTACGCCTTGTTTTTGTTGGATCGCATGCACAATTGGCGGCAAGCCGACGCCAGGATGATGCCTCTTGTCTAATCTAATTGTGTATCTTGTCTTAATTAACAGGTGCAAAATGACGAATGGCAAAACACTTTGTTCGATAAGCTTTTTCACGAGCTATCCCGATAGGCATGTTGTGATTGTACTCACTTTTAGGCTTTACGAAAATTTCACACGTTTCAAACTCACAAATCGCAACGGTGAAACCGTTATCGCGAAGGTTATTTCCGGGCGTCAGTAGTGACGCGCCCTGCAAACTTGTCGCTTTCAAAAACAATACCTTGAAGTGAACCATTGCTGATGTTGCATTCCAGCCTTTCGGGAACATTGTAATTAGATACTTCTGTAAACACCCACGCTCGAGTGCGCTTGAGTGGTTGGTCGTTGCCCCTGTTGGTCATTTCTTCCTGCCTTTGTCTAATCCCACGTGTAGGGTCTATTTTAAGACAGGAACCGTGTGGGATTTTTGAGTGGCGATGTGATGTAATGGGTTGTATTGGCTTTGTCATTGATTGCAGTTTCCGGATAGTCTCTACGTCTTTTTGCGACGTAATTTTTTTTGTTTTTTGCAACGCTTAGTCTTCAGGAAAGCATGTGGTGATCTGCACCGGGAAAGCAACAAGAGCATGCGCGTAAATCGTACCTGTTTAACTAGCGAACGAACGTGTCTGTACCACTAATTCGAATCGCTACAGCTTGGTTTGTATAACTGTGGCCTTGCCGGAAAAGCTTTGCCATTAACTGAAACGCACATGCTGTTTGCCATCGCCATCAGTTGTAACATTTAAGTCTTTCAGAGTGATCATCCTTCCCTGACATAAAACAGAATATCTGTCTTAACTGACGGCTGACCCCTTTCCATTAAAAATTTGATTTCACTGTCTGAAGAAACTCGATGGGAACCATCAATCGATTTTTGCCATTTGCTGTTTTGACAGTGATTACACAACGCCTTATGGTAAATTTCAGCCCGGCGTAGTTTGACAACGTCTCAGTAGCTATTGCGCGTGCGCAGAGCAACCACTGAATTGCTGGATTCATTATCCGGCGGTGGTGTTAAATGGGCTTAATTAACCGTACCTTTATGTGAACATCGTTTTAGTGTTGAGAGCGGTTTTGCGTTGTCAAGTTAGTCGGTGGTGAAAGTGTGAGTGTTGCTGTCGTGATTGACCTGTGCGCTTTTTTCTTGCAGAGAAGCTGTACAATTCTAAAGGCCGTGAACTGCGCAGGGCGCTCTTTTCGCTCAAGCAAATATTTCAGGTATGTACATTTTTCTTTCTTTGCTAATCTGCGGCGCTGTCTCGGCGCTTTTTCGCTGCACCCTGTCGAGTCAGCTCCAGCCGAACAGACGGTTTGGCCACTCGCTTTGAACGGGGAGACGATCGTTCGTATTCCCAAAGCCGCAACAAGTTTGATTTAGTGGTCACTTATTGGCGGGTTCCACCTTTTAGCTGCGATGATCGGCGGGCCACTTATAGCACAAGCTTGTCGTTTCGATAGTGCCCGGTCTCGCAGTTGCTTCCTTGTAAGCCTAAGGCGTTCGCCCGACATGAGCTTCCACAGCAGCTGCTATTGACCATCAGTGGTGGTTGCGAACTTGGAGGACAGTAGATTTCTGCCATACTTTGTAACTTCCGTTTTCATAGCAAGCTTGGGGCACCATTTGGCCATTGATCCAGGGAATGATGTGCCTGCCAATGACACCTTTCGCTGTGGCAGTGACCTCTTTGACGGCAGTTTGAACTTTTCACTGCAGTCTGAAGTCTTTTGGCATAAAAATGCATTGCGCGACTGGTTTTTGCCGGCTTCCAAACTCCATGCCCAACCACCGCGTGCTCGGCTCTTGAAACACGTGTTTGCGTGTAACATACGGAAACGCTGACGCACGGAATTGCGCCTGCAGCGAGACCAAGACCTTGGCATATTTGGTGACTTTGTGCGAATTCTACGTTTTTCCCGACGTTGTTGACGCAAGCTGGAAAGACGGGTTTTTAACAAAAAACAGAAGCGAACGATTCGTGATGTGAACCTAACTTTCGACAAAGAAGGCAGTTCCTGAGCTTTGGGCAGTTGATTAATAGACTGTACATTGGGGAATACTCCCACTTGTCCGTTAGCCAACTCCTGCTGTCCAGCAGTGCCTGATATTAAGACTCTGGCGTGACTTGGAAGTTTCGCCTTGGGCAAAAATCACCTCCTTGCTCTTCAGTCGCGTTTAAGCTGAGAAACTGTCGTGTCATAAATTGGTAACGAAGCAAGCCAAGCACGTGCTGCGTCAGCTTCTGATCTGGAGAATTTTTAGGCGGTTGCCATGTAAACAAGGGGCTAGAACAGTGTTTCTCAACTTTCGTGGCCCAGATAACTTTTGGTAAAACTTTTGTGGCCCACTATCTTGTTAACATAGACTGCGCTTTTATACGCAGAAGCCAGCACACGATATTCTAAAGTAGCGATTTATTCCAATATGCAGTTCAATATCAAACTTTCTGCTGAACACAATCAACCTGTTTGATAATAGTTGTTTGATTTTTCTCCGAAATTCGTGGCCCACTCGAAAACTTCACTACGGCTCACTACTTCAGAAACACTGGACATGAATTTTGCATGAACTTCACGCAATCAATAAACGCATGCACGAGTATCGGATGAATGCGGTAGTTAGCAGCAAGCCATGTCTCTTTGAAGAAAAGACAAATTTAAGTTATTTACGCTAATATAATATTACGGGTTCATTCACATTGGGCATCTCGCCGCGTTTTAGTGTGATGTTTTCCGCACAGCGAGAACCTTGCACAAGCACGGTATATTTTGCGCGCTTTCGTTTGTTTGAGCTTTGAATGGCACGGTTTGATGGCGTGGTAGAAAACGTTTTGCGTGAAAAAAAATATTTTGCGCACGTGCCAGCACGACCTGTTGCATATGTCGAATGACAATCACCGTCGCGTCATCAAGGCAAGCTTCGTTTGTCACTTGCAGCATCGTGGTTGGACGTCCATGACCTACGACCTCACTGTCGTCAATGCATATTGTCACTGATGGCTTATAATGAAGGTTCGCCAGTTGCTGGTCAGCGGATTACGACATGTTTGAATGCGAATTGCATATATACAGGGCATCTTGGCTTGTTTTGCATGTTCACACGGAACTTACCTTTTTATTGCGATCAGTTCAATTTGTTCTTAGCGCTTCACACGATGACAGGCTCACAAATGGCATTTCGAAGTCGCTCAAACCAAAGTGCTTTGATGCCGAGTGCTTATTTTTATGCCCAGGAGAACTGTAGCGAGTAGAAGAAAAACGACTGCTCTTCGTGATATACTAGATTGCCAGACCTTGGCTTAGTGTCACGTCTTCGTTTCGTTGCTGAAGATTTAAAATGACGCGTCACGGAAATTTGTCTAATCTTGTCGGTATCGATAAAACGCGCCACAGCAACGTGCAAGTACATGCAATAAGTGGGTGCACGGCGTGCCCGAGATGTTTACCGCTGCCATTTATCATCAGTTAAGTTTATCTCAGTTTTATTGCAATAAGTTTTTGGACGCTAGCAATTTTCTTAATACAAATCATAAATGCTGCTGTTGTGGCTTTATCCTATCGCCTCAGGTTAATCAGCGGCTAAACGTTGTTATCAAACCTGTCTGAACCGTTTTGTGTTATTCTGTATGCAATAAAGCCGGAGTCACCAACCTTTTTGAAAGTGAGAGCTACTTCTTGGGTACCGATTAATGCGAAGCGCTACCAGTTTGATGCACACTTGTGAAATAAAAATTTTCTTAATTTATCTGTAATTATGTTATCATTAGTACAATTGATGATATTCAACTAGGTCAGGGGTTCCCAACCAGGGGTACATGTACCCCTAGTGGTACATTTGCCTCTATGAAGGGGTACATTGAAGGTTAGCAACAGAAGAGAAAATATAGTTATATGTTATTAATTTCCAAATATTATACATTAATCAGTGAATGTTCTTTTGAAAAATCATTATTTTGTAGTTCTAAAAATCTACAAGTTCTATTAAAAGTTCGGTGGGTTTTTGTTATTTTACTCAGCGTTTTTGTCGTAAGCAGTTTTAGGCGTGCAGTGCTCCTCTGTCGAAATGTAGAAGGGGTACATGGTCAGAGAAAGGTTGGGAACCCCTGATCTAGGTGAAGACAGTGATCATGTCATTGCTATTTTCAGAATAAACAGACCCACGGGCGACCCACGTGGTCCGTGCGGGCGACCTAGTGTCCGTGGGTACCATGTTGGTGACCCTTGCAATAAGGGAACACTCATCCCGTGTTTGACGCGCAGCTCACGAACATCAATTTCCACACTGCGGTTTAAGCAAGTGCCCGCTTTTGTGGGGTTTACGTGACGTATTCGTTCTATGCGCCCTTTCTTGTGAAACCGACTCCTTCCGCACATGGCCAGCGAACGTCGGCTCAGCTCAATGTTTCAGAACTTAGCCAACTTCAGAGAACCAGCACATTTAGAACGCATAACTTCTACTGTAGTCGTTGGGCGTTCAGTTCCTTTACGTTGCAATTTTGTGTGGTTGAATGTACAGCTGTACTTCTGCAGAACATAGTTATGATATATTAATGCTAAGCAATAGCTTGGCAAATTTGTGATTCCTAAACGACCTTTGCTGGTGTCATCTTACTTTTCTTGATCGTCAGAAACATGCTTCGAACAGTGGTCTGTGGCAGGTACGGTGATACTGTATCTGAAGGTGACAGTTGTGCAGGGCTGGCTGTAGATCCGATAAGCGCTCACTTTCCTTTTAGACGATCTGCTGGATGCAACACTTTTGAATGAAGTGCTTTGTAAACTATGATTTTATCAAAGTCTAAATTTTGAGTGAAAACCGCGATATGTCACAAAACGTGTAATGTCATTTGAAATGATGCAGATAAGCGGAAATCCATCTTTGGTATTTCGCCAAAGTTTTCCGTCGGCCGCAGTATCGGAAAGCAAGTACCTGTAACGTTTAAGTTCAACGCTTTTTAACACACAGATTGAATTTCGCCACCCTGAATTACTGTTTTAGTGCAGGAGTTTGCAGCGTCCAACAAAAAGGTGCTCATAGTCCCTTTGCAGTTCACAAGCTTTGCTCCACGATTCGTTGAGAAACGTACTCTATTAGTTGCAGCGTTCAAAAACGATCGAATTCATCACAGACCAGCTGGGATTGAAAGACTCATTCCTTATGATAGTGTTTTTACTTAGAAACGATCTGCCGCCGTTCGCATTCGCAAGTTGCTTTCGGAAAAACGGCAAGCCTGCGCGTTTGTGCTCTCTTTCGGACCCCGCCTGCGATGCGATCATTTGTATTTTGAAGCTTCCAGAAAAAATTTTACATTTTTTTGCTCGGGGTGCCTTCCATGGCGATGATTGCTGGTGTCTTCTGCGGACAGGCAGCGGTGTGCATGCATTGAAACGTCGCTGCCACGCTTGTGACTCACTGTACGGCGACGAATGATCCAGGCGCTTCTTCCAAGTCGCTCATATCGTCACGCGCGTAGGATCTGCAGAATGATTTTGTTGCTTCTGGTAACATCGATCGCCGCCTGGTGTTGACGGCAGTGCCCTGCGAACGATGCCCTAGTAGCACACCTTTGTTGCACAGCGCCTAGTTTTTCCTCACTTGCGTTTTTATTTGAAATCTTAACTTCTGAGCATTTGATCACAGAACGCTGCCGCAATTTTTTACGTGTGGCCAGAAATAGCTTCGCTATGTTCCTCACCATTTGTGTTGTTGTTTCGTAATTTTCAAACGATAAAATTAAACGTTGTGAAGTGAACCATTGGAACTCTATGGCATTTTGTGTCTTTTCCTGTCTTTGTGGGTCTAATAACGACCGAGCTGTAGATGCTTATCATCAGATATAAACGGTTTTCAATAATTTTTTGTGGTTCTTTTTCACTCCAAGCTACCGAAGCTCGGAAGTTAATTTTCTCGTCACGCGTCGTTAGTTTTAACTTAATTTATTGCCAAGCTTAATGCATTGGTCGCGGTGCTTTGATCCGTTCGAGCGGCGTGCACGCCGCTCGCTTGTGCTTACGGTTTTTATGGCACTTTGCTGGATTTGCCAAAGTACTTCCCAGGTTTCGCTGACGAGACAACAGCAGGACGCTATCAACTTAGTCGCGCTGCGCAGAGTTGCGCGGTTGTGGTAGTTGGTGCATGATCCGCTTTACAACTAATCTGTCCTGTCGTGTCCAGCGTCATCAGCAGCGTTTGACGTTTATCGCGCTTGCGGTTTCGAACTGTTGCTGCTGAGCTCATCCAATGAAAATCTTTGCGTTTGTCGTCGACGAACCGCTCTTTCGTTTTTGCTCAAAATGGGCATAACGGAATTTTTTATCAGCCATTTTTTGTGCTGCATGTTGTATATGTTGACTTCACCTCCGGTATAAAATTATTTGGTTATTCGGCATGCTACTTAAGTTTAAACCAATAGTGCCATAGTCGATAATATGGCTGTTGTCAAGGAAGGACTTTCATGGCCTAATAAAAGCAACCAGATACTTGTGCCGATTTCGTTTGGTTTTGTTTCTCTGAATGATGTTGCTCGAAACAGTTGCTTGAGTCATGACAAAACTTCATCCGATGAAAGAAACTATTTGCAATGGAAACTAAAAGCTGACATTAGTATGAAATTGTTTAAAACCATGTGCGATAAACCGGTAAGTTGTTTACAAACCAGAGAACGTGGCCAGCAGGGCATCAAAACTCCTCAACGTCCGCGCGTTGTGGCAAGATTATTTCCACAATATTTACCGCACCGGAATGCGGCATTTTACTCTGGGTCAGGTAACCTGCCCACAGTCTTGTTTGTTGATAGCCACGTTTGGCGGCGTGAGAGGCTTCTACCAAAATCTGACTGTGATTGTTTCAGTGGATTTTAAGTCTCGTTTACTTGAACGTCATCTTGTTTCGACGCTAAGGACTCAGGCATGTGAACGAGCCGTGCGAGATGCGATGGCAACGATATTTGATCGGTCATTTGCGCAGTGAAGTGGTTTTTAAACGGTTAGCTTGACTGTTTGTATATAGTATCCTCTTTAGTGTTTCATCGGTGATATTCTGTTATTTTTTTGACTAACACGTGTGTTGCGTAAATACATTCGCGCGTGTATGTGCTTGCACAAGCCACCAGGCACGCAATGCGTGTGTAAGTCGCACCCCGACTTTCATGGCGAACAATTGGTACAAACTTTTGCGACTTATACTCGGATAAAAATGGTATTTACGTAAGAGCCGGATGAAATTGGGCAAAGGGTTGGCCACCCCTGTGCTAGAGCTTTAAATAACTACTTCGCAATGCTAACTGGTGCAGCGTTTGCAAAGTCTTAGAGTTGTGGGCGTTTTGTTTAGGCCACTTACCGCCTTGTTGCTTTACCTTTGTTCGACTTGCGTCTCCACAGCCCTGGCACCTATTTTCTAGTTCCACACACTTGGAGCGTTCCGCACGTCAAAGCTAAGTGAGTGCGGAACAAGACACGAAGCTTAACCCACAACAACATTAAACGGCTTGGTTTACACTAGCGTTATTTCGCTTCTCTGCTGCGACATACGTCCTGGTATACGACACCACTGTCGCCGCGTAATTGAACGCATTCTTTGCGTTGCGTGCTTGAAGAGTGCTCGCTTTTCTGACTTTGAAGATGAACCCAGCTACGCTGTACAAGAATTTTCATGGCTTGTGCAGTACTTCCTCAAAGCAGAATGGAAATTTCAAGTTTGCCAGTCTGATTCGACGGCTGGTGTGCTTCGGTACGGACAACCGTTTTGCGAGCAACCGAATTTTTCCCCAGCGGTAATGATCGGGACACGTTTGTCGTATGCTCGGTAATCTTGCGTCGTTGTGCTTTACAACATAGGTTCTCAAAGTGCTCCGTACGGAGCCCCAGGGCTCCGCGAGAGAAACCTCGGGGCTCGGCGATCTATTCGTTTACTTATTAAAATACTGACCTGGCTAATTTTTTTTTAAATACAAAACAGCAAATACATCCGAGTCATTAAATAAAGCACTTCCAATTTACTCAGGAATATCAATCGGTAAGTAACAATGTGTTTTTTTGTTTTTATTTTTAGAAATTTATTGTGGGCTCCGTAAATTATGGTCAATCTCTTCAAGGGCTCCATAACACCAAAAGTTTGAGAACCCCTGCTTTACAAGACTGTTACGCTTGTGAATTTGCATGCGTTCAGTTACTCAACACCTTGCTACTGTTATGTTACGCGCAGGTGATCTTAAACACATTGCATTTTTTAAATTGCGCAGGTAGAATCTCCGCATTCGGCGAACTTTTCGCAGCGCACAGGTGTTTTCACAAGTTCCTTGAATGTTGAAGGCAGTCCGACAGTTAGCAGCGCGACTGTGTTTTGAGTTGTTCGTCAACGGCACAGGTGCAAGTAAATAACTGCTGACCGTGGATGTTCAGGTCGAACTTCTTACGCTAAGCAGTGGCTCCTGATGCCAATTCGTACGGATTCCGTAGAAAAGGGCAGCGACTGTTTGAAAACTCAATTCGAATTGTTCTTGCGCAGAATACGCAGCTGTTTGATACCCGTAACCAATGAATCGCAATCTTGCTTCTCTGCATCGCTGACTACAAGGAATTCCAAAGCCTGATCTCAGTCCCGCCTTGTCTGTGGTCAACTTTGCGTCATTGACTTTAAGAGATATCCTTGAACTTGTGCGAGACGTGTTTGCGAATAATTTACGCAACGACTTTCTAAGCATTAAGCGAGCGAGTGAATATTGATCAACCACCGCGGTAAACTGGTTTATGTTTTGTTCTCCATGACGTGAGATAGCGAAGGAAGCTGGCGCTCGTGCCACTTTGCCGGCACGCGTTCCGCTTTTGACTGACAGTCGCATCGAATCGTTCGGCCAAAGCAGGTGGATCAGGTTCAAAGACCACGGAGTGAAAACGCCCCGCGCTGCTTTAAAAGTTTACTGTTGTTTCGCCGCAAAATAGTGACTGCGAAGCTCGCTGAGCTTTCCTGGCGGCATACGTTACTCGGTCCAATAAATCGTAAGTGTTGCAAAGAGTTCGTAAGTGCTGGGAAGCTTTGGTGGTTAATCGATTCGTAAGCTGTTCCTGCAAAATTGGGTTTGGCGCCCGTGAATGTATGTGGCGAAAAATTAGAAAGAACAACCTGATCATCAGCAAATGTTGTTGCTTTATTATACTGCATTGCATTAACTAGGATCTTTGCACTGTAGTTTCTGTACATTTTCTTGCATCTAACTGGGTGATGTTTGTGTGGTTGTGCTCAAATGGAGGAAAACAAAGCATTTCTAAGGGATTCATTTTATACGACTATAAGCATGCCACTGCTGCTGTGTCGTACGCGTTGGTGGGCATAAGACATCAGTTGAATTTAAACTGGTTGAAAAAAAAGCGATGATATTAACCTCCCTCTAAACTGCGCGAAGGTTTTCCTAGGTTTCGCAAAGAACACTACACTCCGAAAAGCAAGCTTGTGTCTTTTGAAGGGAAAGTGTCTTGCAAAAATTTGAGCACAGGTTTATCGTGAGTCATCAAGCCTAAGTTCTTCGTCATGTTTATTTTCGAGAACATTTGCAGAGGTCTCGGCGAAAGAAACGAATGCTGCACCATTGCGTCCACTCACTCACTCAAGCATGATAAACGATGTCCACTGTTTGGTCACAAAGTTGTTTTCTTTCGATTGTCGCTGCTGGCAAATTCCAGGATGTCGCCCGCAAGTATGCCCCATCAACGACTGGTTATGCACGTGGGCCAGCGCAGAACCCACTCAGTCGCTATAGCGCGCGCACTTTCTTATGATGGGCCTCATCGATTATTATGCGCGACAAACACATTTCCTCGGCAAATATTTGCTGCGCGTTTTGCCAATAGTGCTTTCAAATGATGATGGTTTGCATTTTTTGCCAACGATTGTGAGCTCAGCAAACAGTGTCCAATGGTTTCATTGCACGGACGTGGTGTGTGGAAATCGAATTGTTTCGAAGACCCTTGCCCAGTGAAGCACACACGCTTTTTGTTGCTGCTAAAAATTAAAAACTTGCTCCGAGTTGTTTAAGCGGAGCTTGCTGAAGCAAGTCCGTTTAATCCCAGTTCAGCAGCAAGTTTCGCGCCAAGTTTCTTCCAGCGATTTTAAAATTGCTACGTTTATGCATCGCGTTCTAACGTCGTTTTGCGCTAATGTGCGGTCTATCTGCTGCTTTGAATGCTGCGAAACTGCCACAAAAATCTTGTCTCTGATACCTTACCTTATCTCTGCGTGTGCTGAAGGTCGCCAAATGCTAGCCTGAGGCAATGTAAGTTGTTCACTGCAGTGCTGTGGCTTGCAAAGAAGTCTTTATTTCCCGTTATTTGTAAGTAGCAACAGCTTATACTGAAATACACTCTGAGGATTGGGCACCTTCAAAAATTTCAGTGGAATGCTACATCATGTGTGATTTTTTGAAATTATGCTGTTGCACGTACCGATGTAGGAGTGCTTAACTAGGAATAGGGGGCTATTACAAAACATGGATAGTTTATTTCATTCTCTCGCTTGGTGACCACAGGCGAAGCTTGTGAAAATCGGCAGAACTTGAACCGATCGTTACCGTGTTATGGTGCTGCAAGAAGCTGTCAACTTTAGTTGCTTGCTCTACATTGTGAAGCCGTGTGCTACCGAAATGCCTGGGTAACTCACTGCACAAAGCCGGTAGCTTTCGGTTGCATACATTTACAACCTTGTTTTAAGGCTGGCCAATTCTGTCAGGAACGCGGTGAACCAAATTTCCAATTTTACCCGAAAAAGAGGGACCAGTGTGAATACTTGTGACCTGCGCATGCACCGAAGCCTGCTTGCTAGACAAACGTTTTGCAGTGATGCCGTGAATCGATTAACGAGTTAGAAGCTTGCTTAATCGATTTGTCACGACGGTCTGCTACGCGCCATTCACTTTTTAGTAATGTTAAAGAGCAGCGATCCTCTGTGATTTCCGGCATGCGAAAACTGGCGACGATTTCGCCATCATGAACAAATAAGTTTTGTTTTTCTGCAATGGTTCGATATTTGCTTTACTTTTAGTGCTGTCGTTTTGTTGTGTGAGCGCAGCTTTTACGTATGTTAACCTAATTACTCGTTTCAGACGCTGCAGTTGATCGGAGTTTTTGCACGTGCGTTCTCCGTCTTGAGTTGGAAGCCGAGTTATTTCGGGCTGTTCGAATGTATGCACCGTAGAAAACTAGGCTTTTCGAAAATTTGATGATGTACCTTCTATCGGTAGTTTACTAAAATACGGAGTTTTTAATACATCGTCATCTTCTTAAAGATACCGTGGTTCAGTTTTGGTTGTTTTCTCACTTAGATTTTGGTTCGTGAGCAAAAAGTGGCTGTTCGCTTGGCCGGTTGTCTTTCGGTTGCTAAACAAACCCAAGAAGAGATTGATGGTTTATATATGAGTCAGACAGTGAAAGTATGGCATGCTTTTTATTTCTCCTTCCCTCTTTCTGACCCACTTGCATAGCACACTTTCGGAATGGGTTAGTCTACTCTATCTGTCGTAACGTTAGGTTGATGATAAATAGCACTTGTGAGTCTGACGCTCTGCTAGTCGGCTTGTGCTTGTGGTCAAACGGTTCGTGATTAATTTACGCAGTCCAAGCTACACACCTATTCGCGTTCTGCGACAGCTCAGCAGTGCACTGCTGTTCTCGCACCGAAAGGGAAGACACAGAAAGAGATCTTCCGGGATTATACGAATGGACGTCCGTGTGAAACTGATATGTTTAAACGACGCTGTCAGTTCGTGGCGTCGGTGATTGTGGACCGTCATCAAGTTTGTGTCTGGTTCTCCAGTTTCACGGTCTCCTTGTCACAAGCTGCAATCTACGCCGATGTACAAGGGACGTGCCCGAGTCACACTATCCATCGCAAGCGCGCTAATCCTCAACGTGAATGCGCACGACTGAGTAGATCTTCCCTGCGCGCATGCTAATGTACGATTTATAGTCAGCTGCCTACGCTGAGGAGCATGCTGTAAATCTTCCCTACTTCACGACCTTACTTGCTGATGCGCATGCGTTCGCGCTTGCTGACTTGTTACTGCGGCGTCTTGTGAGCATCAGCTGAAGCGTTAGTTGTCTCGTCGCTATTGCAGCTGTAAACCTTATGTGAACCAATTTTAATTGAGTAGCAAATGCACGTTTGTGCTCTGAGATTTTGACGCTGGCTGTTGCCGTCTTTCTCCGAAGATGAAGCCTTCTGCTTTGACGCTACACTGCTGTGCCACTGCAGTTGCAGAACAGAGTATTGCTTTTTAAAAAAAAAGTTGTTTTGACTTCGTGTCTGGTAGGAAATCGTTTTCGCCAAAACGTTTGTGCTCCAGATGTCAAAGTATGGCATCGTGCCAATACTATGAGAAGCGATTAACATTTTTTTCGTTTTATTATTATAACCTGGACTGATTGAGCATTGGCTCTGCGAGTCTTCATAAACACTCCATGTACGAGTTTAGCATTTCGGTTCTGCTGAAAGTGTAAACTGTATGACAACTGTTGGTTTGAAAACTGTTTGTTTATAATTGAATTGTGTATAATGGAAACGGTTGGGCGATTCTCAAATGTTTTAATGGCTTCAACTCGAGTGGTGACCAACGAAAGTCTATTTGCAACAGCGTTGGAGAGAAAAAAGGCAGTCGATTGCTGGGCATCGTTTGTCTGCAGTTTGCAAACACTGTATTTAAATTTCTCGCGTTGTGTTTGGTCGACAAGTCAAATCCTAACGAGCGGGTATCACGAAGTTCAGAGTACATTTTGTACACTTAACAATTTTCCGTAGACCCGAACCTGCCCAAATCTATACTTTCAACCAGTCGTCCCAAAGTTGCGTGCTTGAACCACTACATCGACCATATGTTTAATGTGACATTAATGGCGCGATTGAAAACACATTACGAATACCCATAGTTTTTATTCGCATCCGACTTTTGCGACAACTGCTAAGTGTCTGTAGACACCGCTGTGAAAACTAATAATGATATTTACCATGTACGTTGTGAGAAATATACGTTTGTCACGTGTTCAGCATTAATTTTTCGTTTTTCCGCTTGAATTTTACTGAAAACATAAGCTTGGCCGAGGTTTCGCCTCTACATTGGGTAAAGAAACTTCGCAAATAAACCCCGTTTGTCGCTCATATGCAATCGGCCTTGGTCCGATTTCAAATCTTATCCACAACATCCTTCTACGATGCGGTCGATTTCACGTCAACACATTGGCTGCAAGAAGTAGGGCCTCTGTTGTTTGTTCATAGATTATGACACCAACGCTATTGGTCAGAGAAAGGTTGCTCAGATCCCCCCAAAAACGGATGCAAAAAGCAACAATCTCATTGACGGTTGTCCGCGTATTTGAATGGTACAAAGCTTTCGAGCTGCTTCATGAAAATTAGTAGATGAACTACCATGAACTTTTTTGTGACTAGTGCTGAAAATCGCATTACGTGGTCGCCGTCAGCGTTGACATTTAACCTCTTTCGATGGAATGGTTCACTAGCCCCGAAGATCATTTTTGTATTTGACATAATTTGCCGCCTTGACGTATGATGAAAGTGGCAAATCGTTTTGAACAACACCCCGACACACCACACCGCATGCCTGCCAGGACTATTTCTTTTATTACAGCAAAAACTGTTCGGGACGCAACGATGCATTTTCGTAAATCTGGTTCCTGTGTGTTGGTTTCAGTTACCATCCCTGTTAAATTAGACAATCATCATTATGCTCTTTTGCGTTCATACAGTCGCTCACTCGCTGCCTCGGATGTATGTCGGTGAAGAAAGGAGTGAAAACATTGTTACAGTGTGCAACGGATGCTGCTAGTAAGATGCAGATTGCAACGTGAGAATCGGTACTTCGCTGGTGGTCGTCATTGAGGCAAAAGATTGGGAAGAAACGCGCAATTTTTGTCAGGATATAAATACAGTTTGAAGTTACTGTCATTTAGCGAATGTACTTAAGAGGTAGATTGTTAGTTCATTTATTGATTTTTTGTTTCACTATAATAGGTTGTCAAAGGTTGGTTTTCAATATTTACCTGTGCCCAAGTGTTTCATGGATGAGATTGATACGAAAAACTTTCTGCATTGATTAGGGTTCTGCTTAATATTACGTGAAAATACAACTATGCCTCCGCTACGTTTTCACATTGTGACCCACATTCAACATTGTCATTTTGATGACCAGTTTTTGACGTTGCAGATATGCTGACTTGTTATTTTAAAATAATACGGTGCATATTGACACTCAGCCCACGTTTCTGAGGTGTCCAGCTTAATCCATTAGCGCAGAAAGGGTTCGAGCGATTTGGTTGACCAGACGAATGGTGTTGATACCAAGTAAAAACGCCGCTACTGGTATGTTTCGTATGCTTTGCTCTTCCTCGTGAAACGTGGAGGACAACTGTGAAAATCAGTGAGCACGACTTTTCCGTGGGAACCGGTGCGGTGTAAACAGGCTGTTGACTTTCAGCAAGCAACCTGTAACAACAGCAGCATTACCGCCTTTGCAAATATATCTGGACTGCTTCAATTGCAACTTACCGAAGGCTATCTCCATATACGGTTCGAGTGACCTTTCAAACTTTCACCTCTTGGCCCGAGATGCTGTTGAGCGTTCAACATTTTTTGCGAATTGGCGCGCAATGGGAGTACAATACTACGTGACTTTAGTTGCGGTTACGTGACTGGAAAAAGGCAACTTGCTGGATCTCTTGCAGTCTGACGGGTAGAACCGTGGGAATGCCAAAATATTTGTTGCAGACTTTGCATTCTGTGGCTACTAACACCGCTTCATGTCATTCAAAGTGCAGTGGCAATACCGCCGCCGACCAAAGTCAATTGAAATGACCAATCCACATGTTGTGATGTGTAGTTTACTAGCTGGATCGCTTTGCAACGATGTTATTTTTGGAAATGAGTGGCGTCATCTTTCTATATGTGTCACCTTAATTCACTAAAATTGTTATGCTCTGCAGGTAATCACCTGTTATGTTTACGCCATAGTATTACATGCGACCAATTTTGCTTCTTCGATGACCACACACAAGCAAGCATTATCTTGTTGTTACGAAGTTAAGTTCAATCGTTGCCTTATGTCCTTAGTTGTTGATTTCCTCCGGCAGATGCTAAAAACTGTTTCAGGTGCTCGATTGGACTGTCTTTATACTGGCAATTTCTTTTCAGAACGCAACGTGGATGTATTTCACGGTGATGACAAATTTCTGATAGATAGCAAGACGCTGCGTTTGGTTTCCAACGCTTAACCAACTGCTTCAGCACGTTAATGTCTTAAGAACGAATTAGAGTGCTTTGGCAATGTGAAAGATGAGAGAATTTTCATTATTGAAAATTGCTTTGCTGCTCAATTGTTTAAATTATTCATTCAACCGAAGCTTCCGCCGCAGAATATTGAGTATGGTTCAGTTTAAACATATAATGGTTGAGACCGTTGGACTTGCGCTGCATTATTGCAACGACCAGTCCCAGGCGGCACACGTACGAGGTCTTGTTTGTTATCACTTCTGAATACCTGAACGAGCGCAGTTTCAACCTGACTTGTTCAAGTGGGCGACCTGAGTAATCGGACACAATAGCAGAAGCTTTTTTTGTGAAGCTCGGACAGTATTTTCAGTGTAATTGGCAACGCGTTGGTCGAGTGATTTAGCAGAAGAGGATGCGGTAGTTGTTTGTCGTATTTGAGGTGTGTGAAAGCTTCTCTCCCTGCATGCGCTTTCACGAACGCGAGCTACAGCTCAAGCATTGGGTATTGCAAAAAATTCGTTACAACGGCACTCTGGCAATGCTCATTTGAAAGAGGCGCTACGCAAGAAAGAGTTTCTAGCTTGTCGATTACATCTTGGAAGAGTTTTGTATGGATTGTATCCTGGGGCATGCTTATGAACTAGTATGACTTCGTCACTTTGAACTTGTAGGAAGACAAAACGCCGTGCGACCCTCTTTGACAAGAAATGGGTCTTTTCCACCACCCGCAAGTATATTTACAACCCTGGAGGTGCAGTAGATGACCGACACGATTTTTCCTGTTTCAACGCAAACGAGGAACAGTGTAGGAGGTTCTGGATGCTAAATTATGCCTATCTTTTCAACGTCCACTTTAAAAATTGCAATACCATTGCAAGCTTGAATGGGTTATTGCAAATTCCCATGAAAGTTTGACGTTTCTGTGCAAAAAATCGTTTAGTAACGCATAGAATCAAGGCAGTAGCTCGATAGACTCCCTGGGTGGTAGGCACGGCATGAATTTCTGACGTTTACAACAACCAGTGAGTAATCGCGCTTTTGGCGAGTGTATTCAAGACTTGTCGTTAAGGTACGTACGGAGGTCATGTTTCTCACGTTGGATCGGGTTAATTTCTGTCAAGCGAGTCAGTTTAATTGCGGCACGACGCCTTTTCTGAACCCAGGCTGCGTTTCTCCAACTTGCTTTGTGTACTTTACCTTGTCTGAGCCGCAAGGAACGCACTGTTCGGATCCTGGCCTTGTTTTTGTAGTCCGTTTTTTGGAAACAGAACTACTGAGGTCACAATTTCCACGTGTTTGCTAAACAGCGGGAATATGCTCGGTCTTATCGGCGAGCACTTAGCCGCCTCTCCGTATGCGGTTTGGACCAATCAGCTGTACACACATTAAACTGCGTCAACACTGGAAAAAAAGTGAACCAGTGAGTGGGTTAAGTGAGCCTGCAACTGTGCCTAGAGCAGACTTAAACATTTTAAATCTTTTTTCCAAAAAATATCACTCTCAAAAGGAAATTGAGGTAAATTGTTTCAATCTGAGTTCTTGGCAAAGCATGTAAAATCTTCTTGAAAGCACACAATGCTTAGTGTGCCCAATTTCAATACTTGAAACAAGTTGCTCGTGAGACAAGAAAAATTGTTACAGTGCCAATAAAGTTTACTTTCTCTTTGGGAGGTTTTTCTTTGCTTCTTTCTGGTGTGTGTTTTTGCATGTTGAAGCGACTAGTTGCTCCAGGTGTTGAGCTTTGTCTCATTGTACGGATTCTTCCAAAATGTTTTGAGTGCAGTGTTCGCGTGCACTCTCAATCATCATTCGTCCTAGTTTGTGGTGATAGGTTTTAAGCTTTTTCTGAATAGAATAAACAGCACTGCTAACGCTTTGGTTTCATGCACAAAAAGTGCACTGTAGCTTGCTGTGCAGAGGTTGTATGCTGAACAAACGATAACAATGTCTTGATGCAATATGTATCGTTTATTTCCGCTGTGCCTTTATGTAGTGATTTGGGCTAAATAGTGTAATGGATGATTTCCCCTATCCTCTTTAACTCGTATCGTGCCTATACAGTGTACGTAACCTGCAACTTTCGACTGCATCACAGGAAGGATTTGTACCAAACGAAATAAGGCAGTTCTGAACTCAGTACCCCGAAGGAAATTAAATTCTAATCGGACTTGTTTACGCCTTCAAGTGATGAGTTTTGCCCCTGAAAATGTTTACCTTTGTGTGTTAAACGCATGACGTACACCAACTCGGAAACGGTTGCCAGTGGATTCGGTGATAAATCCCGCACGCCCGATCTAAGACACCGGGCGAAGGTTTTTGGTGACAAGCAACGCAACGGAGTTGTTCGCTATATTTGTTTGCGGTTCAGTTACAGCAGCTGGGTTGCATGGTGAAGAAGCAAATGGCCAATGGACGCGTTCATCCTTTCTTACCGCGGAAAAAAGGTAGTTTAAATTCACCAACCGTATATTTATAGACAAACTCTGGCTGCGGGTGTAACAACAATAGGTTTGTTACATCAAAGTAACTGCTTGTCTGGTCTTGCTCAACCATGGTGAAAATGTTTTTAAACTGCTGAATATTCACCTGTACAGAGAGCTGCTGTTACTTGACATTCTTCGCACGTATTGTAGTGCTTAATGAATAGGTTCGGCAGACGCTCTGTACATAGGCGTAGCCAGCGGGACAAAGGGGTCATGTCACCCCCAAATTTTTAAAACATGTAGTCATTTTGTGCTTTGAGAGGCGTTTATCCAAACAAAATAATGTTATTCGCCTAAAATCAAACAATTTGCCCCCCCAAATTCTTGGGCTGGCTACACCGCTGGCTCTGTATCAAAAGCAAATCTTGACGATTACAAACGCTGCGAGTAAATCACGTCGTTTTCCTTGTGTTCTGAGATCCTTCTTAGCCCCGTCGGAAATTTGCTGCAAAGCGCTACAGTGCCAAGATAGAAATTTCCCAGGGACGAAACCCTGTGGATTCACACATTTGCACAAACAAATTGATGCGTTGCATATTCAAAAATGTGTTTTTTAGGGTGGCAAAATACTATCCCCCTTCGATTATTTTTGGACACTATCAGATATATTCAGGGTTTTTGCATGTTGTACTTGCTAGATCCCTTCATGGAGTTTTTGCCAAAGATAGAACTATCCATGTTCTATAATCACCGCAATAGAATACACTGGAATAATGACGCGTAAGCCACCAGGAATGGATTTGAAACCTCTGCTTCTGGTTCTGCCACTCTGTTGCGACGGAAAAGAATAGTGCATTCACTATCTACCAGCGATCATGCAGTTTATACGCAGTGGCCGGCAATGTACGCTACCATCGACAAACCTAATTGCGGTTAGACTACTTGGTAGCCTGTCGCTAAGAGTTACCACCTAACACGGTGCCTAAGCTGCAGTGGCTTGTGTATGAGAATAGTTGTTGACTAATTTTTCTACTGTTTGCTGCGTATTTTTGCCTTGGAAATTACTGTGAGCCACGTGAAGTTATGAGTAGGGCAACCAAAAGTCAAAATTTTTCTGCCTTTTTGAAAATTTAAGAAAAGTCCACAGACCAAATTTCACGCAGATACCATGAGCGACCCCGAAGTTATTAGGTCAAAAAAAGTCAAATTATTTATCATGAAGTCAAAATTTTCTTGCAGAGTATTTCTCTTTATCGGTATTTTATTAAAGCTACAACAACACATACTGGTGTGCTTTTGCAAGTTTAGTTGCAATCTGAAATGTAATGTTTTTTTGCGACTTCTGACGTAATAATGTTGTTTTGCCCACTGCTGGACGAATGATCAAGTAGGCCGGGCGTGGTGAAGCAAGAAACGTGTTCTTACAATACTTGGTGTGTTAAACGCTTGATCAATTATGCATATGGAGACTTTGAAGGCAATAATGTGAAGTAGTACTTGATGTTGAAGTATAACAATGCAGAACCTACTCAGTGACTTCAGGATATTTATTGACACGGGATATTTCTCTTGTGCTTTCGGATGATTTTCGTCCACAGTTTATTGCCTCTAGGTCCGTTGGGTCTTATGAATTTTGGTTTTTGTCACATTGCAATAGAATAAAGACTTTTAACTTACTGGTTTGTCTTCTAATATGTGTTGTATTCCGTATATCAGATGCAAATGCAGGCAAATGATAGGTCAAAATAAAGTCAAAATTTGTAAATTGTGAAGTCAAAAGTTTAAGTTTTTAGATCAGAGAGTTGGTTGTCCTAGTTATGAGTTTGTGCGAGTCGGGATTAATTATAAAGCAATTCTTATGAAGTGATAATGAGAACTTATGTTTTAGCGACGGTGGGTGCGTCAGATGCAGTAAAGTGGCTTGTTCGAACTGTTCGTCCCAAGCAGGTACACACCTGTGAATGAAACGCACCCCATGCTTTCAACTCAGTTTACATCAATGCTTTAAACTTTCTTCAATCCTTGTCATCGACGTGTGATTCGCGGCGGATGTAATGAAGCTTTGACTCTGGCATATGTACGTGAAAATAAAGGGAAATAGTTTAAGTTTGGAAAAGGCGATCGTGCGAGTGATGAATCGCGCAAATGCCCAACATCTTGACAAATTTTGCCGTCCGGAAATAAATCTGTTTAGCGAAGCTAGACTAGTATCGCGTTAGGCTTACTTATTGGTGTACCTCATATGCCCCTCAGTCACCCCACAGATTTGATGAAGTTGGCTGAAGATGGTGTGTCATGGCGGAAAACGTGCTTGGGCTGTTTACGTGTGCGGTTGCTGCAATTCTTGTTTGGGTTATTAAATTTGCAACTAGCGTCGTTCAGCATGTGTCGCGTGCTTGAAGCGGAAGTTGCGTGGCGCACTGTCTTTTGCCCTAATGACCTTGTTTCTTTGACAATGCAAGCGAGCCTATTTGATTTTTCTACGGTACAGCCTACTGTGTGTATTTTATTCTACTGTGTCTGCTGTTATAAATTCAATCAAAATGATTTTTATTTTTGCTGGGTGCTCATCAGCGCAAACATCTGCTCAACTTTTGAAAACCAAGTTAATGTGGTTCACTAGCATTTCTAAAGCTATGAAAGCATATTATGTAACATCATTCTGATAAATTTCATCCAACATTTCCTTGACAATTTCCAATTATTGCTATTTTCAAGCATATAGGTCACTAGTGGATTCTCTTGTTCCGCACGCAAACGAAAGTGTTAAGGTCAGTGGTCTGCGTTCGAGTAAAATTGAGTCAGAGCAGTGAGTCTGATGCGTCAATATAGAAACAGGTTCTACTCGAACGCAGACCATACCAGACGCACCAGAAAAGAACGTGACGTCACGAAATCAGATGCATGTGCTCAAAAAACGCATAGGACGCATGCAGTGTGCATACAGCCTTAAAAGCAGGGGAAGAGCCACTCTACGGGGTACTGCAACTTGAAATTGAATAGCATCTCGTAAACGTATAGTGTGTTCACCTTCCAATCTCCCAAGTTTTCCGAACAAACTTGGAAATAAATCACGGTACTTTGCAGTTTACCTCCAAATTGAACCAGTGATATATATTATTTAGTGCTACAACGGCTGGCTCACCAAGCAAAGCGCGGCCACCCGGGCGAATAATGTAAATTTTTGCAAGGAAGTACGACCGTAATGTACGACGGTAATGATCTGGTCTATCCAAATTATCGAGTAAATTTAAAACAAGCATGCGTGAAGTTGTGCAGTAAGGTTGTTAGAACGAAAAGGTGGTCCTAATCCTTCGCGAGCTATCGTTACTATCGACACGTAATCATTCACAGTTACGTTGGTCGCTTGAAGAGCCGCCGCATGCGTGCTTTAAACCAGCCCGTCGCATAGCAACAGACGGCAGTCACAGTGACGTTGCTCGAGGCCACTTAAGTGCACGGATGCGCGTTGTCGCGTGTTTTAAACTTCTGACAAGGGCGGCCACTGCATAACGCCGTAACATATTGCTGTGTTGCTGGCTTGTAAGCTGTAAGGGCAAAGCAGACCGACCTTTTTTAAACAATTATTTAAAGATAAACCTCGATTTTCTTGTCAATTAACGCGCTTGTTTGGTGTTGCCCCGTTCCAGACCGGTCGTGTTTCCGTTGAGTGTGCCGCTACATACCCGAAAACTGGTTGTTGTTGAAGTGCTGGACGCGACTACGTCAGACATGCAGCTTTGAAAATCGCTCGGATCGAGATTAAATGCCATTAAAATTTTGCGGTATTGAGAAACGCTATTTGTCTGCAGTGTTTTCCTAATAAGGTTCAGCCTTAAGCAGGAGATCGTTGACATGTGTGCACCGTGCGACTAGTTTGGTAGCAGAGAATGCAAGAACTTTTCACTTTGGCAAATTTGGTATTATATTCACAGTTAGGCCACACCGTTTACAAGCTTTGTGTTTACCGCAAGCATTATGTTACTGGTTTGTTTCAAAGGAAAATGTTTCCTGTTTTTTGTGCTCGTGCTTCTGCTGGCGATGAACACAAACACCGTTGTGTACGACGCAGCACATCTTACCGCTGCCACTAAGCACATATTTGGACATCCTCTGCTAGCGTAACTGCGCGTGTCGCCAAGTGATCTGTAAACGTTTTGTCTGAGTAAGTTGGTGAGTGACGACGTTTAGCCTCGGAAAAGTAGGTCCTCTTTAACTATGTCGTTCAGTGACGCTCTTTAAAGCATTTCGTTTACCGCACTCCCCGTTTGTACCATTGCATTCTGTGTTACCTGATGTAATTTTGTGGTAGGTGTGGTGGTGAAGATATTTTGATGCGCGATTACATTCGGGACTACGTAAAAAGAGTAGATTTACGACTCATTCCTGGTACTGCTACTACTGCTTTCCACATATGTTGACATTTACTGAAAGGACTGAGACAAGGAAAGGAAGAGCTTCCGAACTGGTTCAACATCAAAACTGTGTTTAGCACGAAGAAAAACTGAAAATTTCCTTAAATCTATTGTTTGTTTTTCACCTAAGCAACAGAGATAATTTTCCTGGTATTCGTTGCCTTGCAAAGTTGAATACCGCAACCCAGGATGTAATTTGTGGCACTTGCGGTCAATGCATCCTGCTTTCGTAATGGACATTGCGGCATACGCTATGCTTGGTGGATGAATCTTTGTTGCACACGTTGTTCGCAGTTTCGTAATCATGCTAAACCCTGCGACTTGATTTCAATACCTCGCTTGCAACACGCCGAAAAAGTCATATCTGAAAGAGTGATAGATTGTATTACGTGCGTCCCGTTTACTCAACCGAAACATTATTTTGGTTCTCTTTTTTGAAGGCTGCTTCAATCACAACGTTCGTGTTTGTTATGATCGTCGCTCGATGATTCGCAGCAACATGCCCGATTTAGGCTAAAAACAGTGAACAATCGGTCAGACGTTTCGGCATTGTTCGAAACACGTGAGCATTCCACTCAAGACTAAGCCACGGGCTTTGAAAGCAGCTCAGTGCGCCACCTTGAGTTCAGTGCGATCTGTTCTTTGCATTGAGCTTGGCTGGCGTTGCAGAAGCGGGCAGGCGATTCGAGCCTAAGCGCTACATGGTTCGGAATAGCAGTCTTGTTCGAACGGAATATATGATCTGAAATACTTCGTCGTTTTTCAGCTGTTAGTTGCGCTTTGTAACCGTTGAATCCATGTTCAGAGCGCAGATAGTGATGAAGTTTCTGTCTGCGATTCAAGCTCGCAAACGACCGAAACTCACTGTTTGTTTATTCGAAAATTCCAATGATCTCAAGTCAGTGCCTAAAGTGATCGTTGACTTATTTCGCAATAGTAGAAGAGAGAGAAACAAAACAGAGAACCGGCAAAAAGCAATTGACCTACAAAACAAACAACAAACTTAATGAATAATAATAATAAACTACCGTACCCATTCGCACACATACGAAAGAAAAGTATATAATCAGAGTTGGTAATGTCCATATAAAATGTGGCTGTTTAGACAAAACGAGCACATCTATTTCAGCAGGAGCAAAGATGGTTCTCAGGGTAAATCAGGATGCCCGAAATCCAGAATTGCTATCAAAAAGCAGTATATTTGATTCAAGATACATGTGAAGGTGTTGATGGGACAACGTTTAAAAAAGTCTTCACGCAGATGGAAGGATGGCAGATAAGTCTGCAAATTTCAACATCATTTAGAGATCCAGGTTTATGAAGAGGAATCACTGAAGCTGTTGTCTAACCTTCGGGAAAGTGGGAGATTGCTCGGATAAATTTGAAAAAGAGACTAACGCAGTGGCCAAACATTGTGTACAAATATTGAGAAGACGATTTGAAAGGTTGTAAAACCTTTTGACTTTATTGGGCTTGAGGGAGGTTAACACACGGTGGATGTCGAGCAATTCGATGGAGAGAGGTGAAATGCGTAAATCAGTATGAAATTGAAAATCTGGGTGTGATCTGAACAGCACTACATCAATGCGGTGGAAACTGATGTAAAACGCTCGTTAAGAGATTGGTTTTCACGCTTGCGGACATTTGCTTTTGGGTGGTCCTTTGGTTCTCGTTGTCTAAAACAAAATATCACAATTCTTTAAGGCAGCGGCATTCAGGATTCAAGATTTTTTCAGTTTTCTTGCTTGGGAAAGATTTGTCTTTCCAGCAGTCGTTGCTCTTTCGAATAGTCTAATTCAATGCTGTCAATTTGCATGTTTTAGTGTTCGTTGATTGTAGTGCTTCTAGATAGAAGAAGGCATTTAAATATCTCTGGCGACGACAGCGCAATGTGTGTTTTTCAGGATGATAAAGATTTAGTGCATCAGTTTGTCAGCGCCGATGGACTCACCTGCCTCATTCAAGTTGGGGCTGAAGCGGACCAGAATTACCAAAACTACATTCTGCGAGGTAAGCCCGCATCCGATTTGTCTCAGGTAGGACAGTTTGCCGACTGTCTGCACACACTACTTTTTCAAATAAAAAGGGAAATGAAAATTGAGCAAATACAACACTTTCTCTTCCATTTTTACAGTTACAACGCCGCCATTTATCTGTTTGTACAGATACGTTGATCGCAAACTAATGCTGTAAAGTACCTGCATGTTCTGATGTTCTGATTCCCACCAATAAATCCGACCCATTCTTTGTCTTGTGCAAAGCAACACCGTTCCTCAAAGTCTGTTTTTTTTAATGTCTTTGTTCAGCTTTACTGGAGATAGTCATTCAAGTGAAGTTAATTGCTAGTTTGTTGATTGTTGTTGTAGAAGCTAACGACCGTTGCAAACAGTTATACGACACTCTTGCGTCTGTTTTTTTGCAATTAAATGCTTTCGTGCTGTTTGCAGCCCTTGGACAAATCATGCTATATGTCGATGGAATGGAAGGCGTCATAAAACACCAAGAAACAGTCAGGTGGCTGTACTCGCTCATTGCCTCAAAAGTAAGTGGGTTATTTCTGGCCAAGTAATTTCGCAGTGTTTCCTATTTTGTGCCGAGATTGTCTCGTTGTTGAAAGTTATTTTAAAGAAAAAATTGTTTGTACTTTTGCAGCATAGCAGTACAGTATTACCAGGCTCACTGGTTTACATAAAGTACCAAAGATGGTGAAGTCTACTTGCGAATTTGTTCGAAGTAATATGAACGAGCTCAGTGCAGTGTCGACGCCTTCCCTATTCATGTATATGCAGGGTTACCATCAGTCGAAAACCAAAAATGAGGACAACTGGGGAAAATTCGATTTTCCTATCCAAAATGAAACAATTTTGGGTGAAATTGTTTTTGTACCACTAAAGTCAGGTCGTATGTTTGCATATTTATCACCAGAAACAATCTACTTCAGCAATGTCTTATTCTTAGAAACAACTTCGTGCATCTTGAATTCCTTCTTGCAATCGTCACGGAAAACGTTTTTTCGCTTGCTTATTTCTTGACTCATGGTGGGTCGCACAATTTTTTTTCAGTGAGTCGGTTGCAAGCTGCAAAAGTTTGACAAGCACTGACTATAATATTTTCTATGACGTAGTACTTCAAAATAAGGACAAATCTTAAAGGACGGTATGGTAACCCTGTGTATATGGCTGTGTGAACTTTTTGTATGTCTTTCGTAACTCGCAGAATTTATAAAATTTCAAGTCTTCTTTGTGAAAATCCTTTGCGTTTCTTTGTTTACAACCTATACGCCCGAATTTTTTTTCGTCTGCAAAAGATATGAATATCAAATTCAGGCGTAGACTCCAAAGTAAACTCTCTGTTCAGTAAAAGCGCAACCGGATGACTGCCGTGAGTTCATTTCGCTGAAACGTCGCGTAAACATTTCGCCAGTTTTTTTCCACAAAAGTTTCACAGAAAAAGTTTATCACTGAAACCGCACACATTTGTTGCTTATGAGGGAGATAGAGTTACAGTCGGACTGCGGACATTCATTCAGTAACTGAATTTTCCTCTTGTCGTTTGCTTTCAGTTTCGACTTGTGGTCAAGACAAGTTTGAAGCTGTTGCTCGTTTTCGTCGAGTACTGCGAGACGAACGCATTCGTACTCATTGAAGCCGTTCAATACGTTTCTCGTCGAAAAGGTCAGTTTTTCTCGTGCGTGGAAAAAGGCAGTCGGCGTGTTGGGAGTAAGTTTGCACGTTTTCGGTATTGAGTGCTTTTGAGCGTCAAGGGAGTGGTCTGTTCAAAGCAAAGCATTACTTTTATTTTTGAAAACCCTACTGATTGTTAATTTGACTTCTGATGGGAAGCTAGTCGGCTTCAGCTGGCGTAAATCTGTTAAACCTTGGTTGTTGCGAATTTTGTGAACAGCCCCAAAGTAAACGTAAGCTTTAACGAGCTCCCCGTCCTGAAAGAAAAAACTACCGGGATGACGTCCTGTTTGGCGGTGTGGAAAGTGCATCCGGCATCACTGTATGCACGAAAAGCGGAAGTGTCTTCAACAACCCAAGCCCATTGGTCTTCCACTGTACGCAGGTTTTCCTACACCCGCACCTCGAAAGATCCGCTATTCACACTACTGCGTACTTTTTCTCAGGCCGACCCATCTGGAATCACGTTATGGACGTTCTCGGCGAGAAAGACGGCATTGACTCGGAGCTGCTCGTCTATGCCATGACCCTTATCAACAAGACGCTTAGCAACGTCCCGGATCAGGACACGTTTTATGACATCACCGACTCCCTCGAAGAACAATCCATGGACGTCATCACAGAAGTGAGAGCTGATTTCCTTTAATGTGTTTAAAGATAGTTTGAAAATAGATCTAGCTGTTTATGTGAAGGAACCTTAACCGATCGACCAACCGTTGAAGTAATTAGGAGTCACGGAAAGGAGTCATGGGAAGGGTCTTTTCCACTGGACGTTTTTTAGCTTGGTCTCACAATTCAGATTTTATTTTCATTTTTTCGCAAGTACCGTGAAAATGCTTTTCACGTGAATTTTGTCTGTGGTTGATTTATAAATTGACATTCTTTAATTTATTGATTTTTTTGCAGAGACATCTGAACAAAAAAGGAAACGATTTAGATTTAGTTGAACAGTTCAAGATATACGAGGTAACGTTTTTTTCTTTATTTGTCGTGTCAGTCGCTTAAAAGCAAACGTTGACATGTATTTTCTTCCGGCAGTTGGCGCTAAAGCACGAAGATGGCGACGAGGGCGTCGGCGACTTGTCAGCAGCTGCAGGATCCGGAATCAAGTGAGTTGTAGTTGACGCAAAAGTTCAACTGATAACAATTAGGGAATAATCCTTTCCTGCCCCAGTGTGCGCAGTTCTCATGATGTTTGCTTCAGCGTCAGATTGTGGAGGACAGTGAACCGCAGGGTTTTTCCAATATTTGAAGTTGAAATGTCAAGAATTTGGTCCGGACGACCCGTTTGCATTTGCTTAACATGGTAGACATTTGAAAGCTTCCGTAACAGCGTGAAATTCGATCGTTGCTTTGACAGATGGAACCGAGAACGAACTAAATCGGAAGTGTCCGGAGACCGGAAGAGCAAGCGCCGAAATTCTCTCACTGCAGTCCCTTCGGCCGAAGCCATCATGCAGCAAGGCGCGGTATCCCCGGGCCAAGCGGAGCCGCCGGCCAGGCCGGCGGGCGGTCGTCGTCAGGAACCCCCGGACCCTTCCAAAAGCCCCAAGCCCTGGATGGCGCGCAAGTAAGAGAGCGGTTCCTTGTGTTGCCGCAACGATGGTGAAAGTGTCATGGCCGGGTAGAAACATGTTGAGATATTTCTTCACTGAATTAAGCGATGCCCCACATTTCTTTTGATAAGAAAAAAAGCAAAAAAACAATCGTTTATTTTTGACACGCACCAAAACGAATCGTGGAATTTACAGCTGGTTGTGATAATACAATTATTTTGCAAAAAGAAATAGTTGCAACCTGGTCCGGGCAATTAGTTGCAAGTCCGTTTTCGCAAAGCTGTTATGCGCGACGACGCCCGGTGTTGAAAAAAAAAAACAATCTGAAATCTCGCACCAGCCCTTTGTGCCGTAGTTTCTGCGTGAGCAGCGAACCAAGCCTTGCTTTTTTTCTACAATAACCAACACTTGCGTACAATTGAAGCGAAGAAAACGACCGTCGTCCGCGGAGCCGGGAACAGATCCCCGATCAACGCGATCAGGCTCGGGAAGAGTCGGTTGTGGAGACTAGGACTCGACGGACCAGAAGGTTACAACGAAGCCTCTTCGGCTTTAACCCGCTGCCGACAATGCATTGATCGCCGTTAAATCGTGCGATTTTGCGGCGTTTGCGCTTTACGCGGCCTGGGGCGATTTGACCCTGCTGGTGACGTAAAAGTTTAACACTGCATGCGCACTTTTTTGCTATTTTCAGGAATGGCTACTCGGTCGCGGGTCAAAGTCCATTGTTAAACGAGCTGCAAACGAATAACCTGAACGGCGACGCTTCAAGGTTGATAATTGCGTTTGTTACGCTTGGGTGCGTTTGCAGCAGCGTTTTGTTTCTGTAAATTCTTTGCTGAAGGAATTGGGGTGGCCGGCTTGATTTTCATCCAAATCTTATGTAATGTCAAGTTTTTTTAAGGATATTTTTTCCTCAATTCTGACCAGAGTTTTGCTCCCTTTGTTTTTTTCGGCAAGAGAGATGCTGCCCTCAGAGCAAAACGCTGCTGTCCGGTGTGCTTGTTGTAAGTTTGTACAGCTGGTGGCGATATTAACCAAAACATGAACCAGGCGTTTGGTCACCCTGCTGCGAACTGACCTGTTGCCATCAAAGATGCAACTACCAGTGTCCCCAATAGTTGACAACACGGAGTGATTGCTTTCGGTAAACCAACTGAGCAAAAACAAGAGCTCAACAATTTACGCAGTTTTTGGTTTAAATCAGCGTGTCTTAAACATCGGTGGGTCACGGACCCCTAGTTGTATTAATCGAAATGTCGGTAAAGCCTATTAAGAACCCATGTTTTAAATGATGTGCAATCGCACTATTCTAATTTGGTTGCTCCAGGGTTGCGCCTCGCGTCAGATGACACTTTTGATTGATTGTTCGTTTGAAAAACATAATTTTTACTCATCGATTTGCGCGCTTTCCCAAGCCTGCTAAATATACGCTTTAGCGATTTTACCATGAAGGGGTAAGCGTCAGCCTTTTGTTAATTTTCTTCATAAGATTTACTCTTCCCCACACCTAATTCTTTTCACGTCATGAAAATGTCAGACAGTCTTATCTATAGGTCAGGGTCAAACCTAAGCTAGAGTTGACTTCTTATCCGCGCAGCGTGAAATACCTGCGCTCTTTCACGCATAAACTGGTCCTGGCGTGATACTTAGCTGTTTTTTTTCGCTGAGCCATTTTGGTCAATTTTTGCTGAGACATTTTGGTCAATTTTGCTGAGACATTTTGGTTTCTGAGGCATTTCGGTCATTTGTCTCACAGTTGTATTAAAACTCGCCGTAACAGTGGTCATTAGCCTATATTTTCAGACATTCTGAGCGAAATGACTTAATTTTTAGCGTTCATTTCAAAAACATTTCGGTTTGTGACCGAGAAAAAACAGCTTCTTAGTACCACAACAAGTTTCCAAGAGCTGTAAGTGACGCTGGCTTTGTGGTGATGATTAGCGTTTAGTGTCGTTGAGCAATATCGCACCCCAAATAACGTGCGTTGCACTTAGCAAATCCACACTCTCCGCTTTGCAATGCTCAATGCGTGCAGCAGCGTAACGATACAGCAATCTTGCGGCAAACGTCGCAGGACTGCCGATAGGTGTCGCTGCTGCTGGGTAGTTGTGGCGTATCGCCAAGTAACCATCGCCCAGTTTTCTTACTCGCTTACAGCTACCTCGTATTCGGCGAAGTTCACGTTGGAAAAGTCGGTTAAATTACCCGCTATGCTGAAACCAAAAAAGTATGATCCTCCCCACGCGTAAGGCAACAGTTCGCAGCATGGCGCCGATACAGCTTTACTATCGCTTTTAGCTTTTACGTTGCAACGAATTACATAACAGTTATCCAACCACCGCTTACTAACCCATGCATGTAGGGTGCATAACACGCAAAGCTACACGTCTCCGCGCGCTAGTGCTGTGACGTCATCGAACGATGACGACGCCGATCGGGAGCGGAAAAGAAAAGAAAGACTTGCCAAGTGGAGCGCGCGCGAACGAAGGTAACCGGGCACTGAAAGCCGCTGCTGTTGCTTACCAGGTCTAACGTTGCATGCGATGAGCAGTTTGTTGTTGGACTTGCGCCGAGAAGCAGGGCGCGTTTTTCCGAGCGCGGAGTCGGCCTGATGCGGACAACACGTCCAGTGCGGTATTGGCGGAGGTGGGTGCGCAGCGCGTATGCTGCAGGCGCAAAAATAGAGCGATGGTAGCGTTACACGTGTTTTTCAAGTCTGCTTTATTGTAACGCGCCGGCCACTCGAGTTGTTTCAGTTCCTGCACACCACGCTGGGACCTTGCAGTGGCGAGTAGCGCTGGTTTGCGTCCCCGCTTTTGCTGCAAGATTGGGGGGCATCGGTTTGAGCGTGCTTTGTTCGGGAAAGGGCGGGCTTGCGCCGAGACCGTCATCGCCACCTTCGCTGATGCGTTGTTCAGGCCTACACTCCTCGCCCTGTTGCCGAAAAGCAACGAAAGTGACCGAAGGACCCATAACTTACCCGTAATCTTGCCGCCATTCTTAGTTCCATGAGGTTATAGGGAGCTGTTAAAAATCTTTTAAACCGAATTGAAGTGCGAAGTCGCTGTGCGATAAATTTGGGTTCGAAACCAACCTCCATGTCCAGTCCCGCACTCTTTAAGAGTCAGTATCAACCTCAAACTCATGATACGGACAGCTGTGTAATCTCACGGATCAAACTAGAAGCTGTATGTGAGTAAAGTTTGTGTGTGTTTCAAATCTCGAGCTTTTGTACTTCGATCTGAAGAAGTTTACTTGGATATTTTTCCGTTTCAACTTACCGCTGAGCAGGTACGCAACCAGACGTGGAGCAACCGGGCAATTGCCCATCCCGAAATTTTCAAAAACATGTTTAGTTGTTAGGCACAACAACAAGTTACAATCGTCTTGCCCTCCCCCCACGAATATATCAGCTGGTTGCGGCCCTGCAGCTGAACGTAATCATTACCGCTCGCCGCGCCGTTTCGATAACGCGAAGCATACGCTCCGTGATCGGGTACTGGTGCTCGGCATGCGTTCTAATTCAGCCGTTTCTCCCAACAGCTACCGCCGCCAAATGCGGCCGTCCTTAGAAGCCATAAACGAGTCTGAGAGGTTCAGGCTCGAGAGGAGGTACTCGTGTGTTGCTGCCGTGTGATTTGCATTTGGCGCCGTGTTGCGAGTGACACCGCACGTGACTTGTGGCCGCCGCTCGTGCTGAGCCGTGGACGAGAAATCTGACCACAGAAAAAAACACTGGACGGGCTGACAGTGCTGGGGCATCGGTCGCGTTGCGGCATTCAAAAATCGTTGGTTCTTCTGCAACAATGGGGTTGCACGTTGCTGCACTGCTAGCAGTCCGGCTGTTCAAAGGCCCGCGTGAGCATGTCTTGCCTTTTTGCTGAAAAATGTGACCGCGCGATGGCGCCAATGAACCAAATGTTCGGTTTGTGGAATCCGGATTGTGCATCTGAACGGAATTGGGCATAAAAATTGTTTTAAACCTTGCCTAATCCCATTGTTATCAAATCCTGCATTCCTGACGGGAATGGAATGGGTCATTCTCCCTTCCTGTCGCTTTTTCTACACGTGGAAGCATGATTTAACCCACTGCATTTTGTGCATCTTGCCGTACTAATGTTTGAGAGTACTGAGTGTACGGTGCAATCTGCTTTTAGCTGCGTTCTAAAATCCATCATGCGTTGTTTTCTGTAGTTGGTTCCTTCACTCTCCTCAATTACTGAACAAATTGTATCAGATAACCTTTAGAAAATACGAGATGATCGAGAATTAGTTCACATTATGCCGTCAAATCACTTCAGACACTGATTAAATCATTGCCCGAATTAGAACTCTAATTTTTCACTCTACAAACTGTAATTTGTAGCATGTTAGTGGTTATAGCGGTCGTTGACTTAGCGCCACAAACGTAGCACCAACCGTGCGCGCGTGTACGGCGGTAACTTCGCGCGATCGCATATCCAAGGTAAACGTTCCCTGACACGTTTCATCTAGTGTTAAAGCATTGTTGTGAGTGTATGGGCTGTAGCATTTCACGCGTCGTCGTTAGGCGTGAATTGTCTCCAGTATTGTAAGGAGCAAATCGATGGATCAACGACTGATAGCTGGTTCGGACTTAGTTCGCGCAAAACCATTCCAGCGCCTATCCGGTATTTGAAACCGCTGAATCGTTGTGGTCTGTGAACGTGTGCATTTGCCCAAGTTTTGTGCGCGTGTGAAACTCGACTTTCTCTTTAAAGCAAAAATTGCCGAACAATAAATCGGTTGTATTTGTGGAGACGAGAAGCTAGATGTTTTTTTGACAAATTCTAGACAGAAGTTTTCCTCCTACCTGAAAGTGATGTTTCCCTTTCAGGAAAAACCTCCTCGGTCCAGATGCAACGCAGGAGTCCCGACCTACACAGAACGGTCTCACGAACGGAGGTACGACCGCTTCCGTACATATACGCGCCTGTGTTCACTGCAGCGCTGGAATTAATTGAACTTTTTTAAAAGAAAGTAATTAGCTTTCCTTTCTGCTACATTGCAGCCTGAACAGTTTTGTTGGAGAACTACGTGCGAGTTGTTGGTTTTCTCCTGTGCTACGTTTGTGTAATCGTTATCGGTGTTTCTGTACTTGCTTGATTTTTTCCGGTTGCTTCTGTTGCAACCTCTCCGGTGGTGTTGCGTTGATTGTGTGATTCACCACGAACGGGATGTGCGCGAAGAATAACACCATCATATGTGTAGCGCGAGCAAGCAATAGTAAGAGAGATTGCGAGCATGATCTCTATTGTTGCTTGCTG
>Ga0210059_1001307_pt1 | contig 37084 bp, 17 predicted proteins | sample Ectturendosymbi2_FD_188042 | JGI IMG/M metagenome (GOLD analysis project Ga0210059, IMG submission 188042) | Ecteinascidia turbinata endosymbiont from Florida, USA - Sample 2 (SPAdes) (version 2) | ecosystem: Host-associated > Tunicates > Ascidians > Unclassified | place: Key West, Florida... | reverse complement strand
CAAGTGTTACGTGTTATCTAATAATAGTGTTAAGAATGTGTCTGTAACCCTATGGTTCTGTCTTCAATGCAGTTGCAAAAAGTGTCTGTAACCCTGTCATTCCACCGGCTTCAATGCCTTGTACTACGTTCTGTTTTGTCTGTTTTTATCAACCTGCGTTCTGCAGAGTGTGTGTGTTCATACTATGGACTTCGTGTCTGCTCACAAAATAATAAATTAAATTTTATTCTTATCTCACGCGGATTGGCAATGCGTCGCTTTGCGCCGAACAATGTTACTTGGAATATGTAAATCTAAGTAATGAAAGAAGTGTTGTAAACTTGTAAGAGCTACATACACGCAGACGTTTTCTTGTGTATTATCTTTTCCACTAAGTTAGATGTTAAAATGGAAGCCAAACTTGTCAAAGATCTCATTTGAATCGACTTGGAAAGGTTCGCCCACCAGGTTTCAAAGTTAAGTATGAATATCAGTAAGACGTTGAACAGAGTTTTAACCGATACTATCTCTAAAGGAAAGATTGCTTTTGTTTAACAATAAATTCTTTTTGCTAACTACCTTGGTGTGGGATAACCATAGGGACCTAAGGACTTTTTTTGTGGATTTGAGACAGCATTATATCTTTCTAATTTACTTTAATTTACAACTCTGACGAATAAAGCACGCACATCAAAAAGTTTGTTAGACAAAAAATCACAAATCAGCTCCTGTGTCGATTATAATCTAACAGAGTTCAGGTACATCACTTAAAAACGGTCGCGTCGTTTCATTTTTTCAATTATTTGTTTACTGCAATATTTCTTTTTTTGTAAAATTAGCTTTATTTGAACAACTTTGATAAAAGCTGTTTTTCAAAGTCATAAGATTGCAATTTAACCTATTCCAAGTCAGTAAAGTGTTGGTTTGGCTACTTGCGTTGAACATATAAAAAATCTACAATACGATATTTTTACCTTTGCCTGAAAATTCATTGCTTGTCTGGTCAAACAAGAAGTGTGCTTGAACGAAAGAAGCAATCGACTATTACTTTCAATATCTCAGAACTTACGTAGTGTTTAAACCTGCGCCACTTTTTTCTCTGCCACTTTAAAAGTAGGCTGTGTACGATGATTATGTACATGTAGCAAACAAAGGAAAGTTCTGCAAATCTTCGCCAATGGCATCATTGAAATTGCCCTTACATTAGTCATTTGATGCTTGTCATTGTTATTAAACAAAACCAACAGTTATTGTCACATGAACGCGTAAAACGCCAGCGCCAGTGTGCACTTGTGATCGCTGTGCAGTCCAGTTAAACCGGATAGTGATAACTTTGCGTGAGCTGTTTATGCTTTGGTGAGGTGTTCCCTGAAACTAACGAACAATGTGCTTCATTGATGAAATCATCAATTCCGAAATGATGCCGTCTGGTGATTTAGTAAAAAAGTAGCGTTTTCACGATTACCACATGATAACTGGCGTAGCAAGTAACAAGTGCGATCAGCGATTAACTTCTTACATCTGCTGAAGCTGTGCGTCGTTGGATCAGACTTTTCAGTTGCCAGCCCAACAAATAAACAGTTTAATTTACAAACGTTGAAGTTGCCAATCGCTCTAGTCTGGCGGTGTAACTCTGATACTTGCTGTTCCACAAGAACACAATTGACAAATCCTATTTCGTGGGTAGTAGGAGCGGCTTGAAAGATGCCGGCAGGAAGCCTTCGATTTACAAAAGTTAACTTGTTTTGTATTCGGAATATCAGACGTTGAGGTCATAGACCTCTGGGTATTTAAAATTCAACGTTTAGGGGCTAAAAAGTAGTGGCTTCTTGATTTTAGAAATGTGAAAAACTGATTCAAAACAATAGTGTTTCTCGGAGACCACACTTGCGTAAAGCACTTTACTGTGCAAAACGGTGCGTGCCGCAACAACGGCAGGTGGCAGGGATCAACTGCTGGTAAACATGGACACTTTTGAAATAACCTCCTGAATCTTGCCGTGGTGGTTGCTTAAACATTGTTTGAGAAAATGTTGAGGTTCCAAATATTTCAGGCCGGTGCTTTCCGAAACTTTTACGTAGCCCATACGGTTTGCGATGGCATGACCCTAAATGTGCTATTTTGGTTTCGCGCGAAATGAGCATATTGAAGCAGCACTTTATTTCAAAATGATATAATCCCTTGGCTGATATTATTGATGGTAGCCTACATTTTTTGCCTCAATATTTTTACTTCTTTCTACTGTAAGTGCAATTTACTTTTGCAACTTCGTTCACTGGTTTAGAAAGAATGTCCCAAATCGTAAACCACAATTCTCAATCACAGTAGTGTAAGAGACCAGAATGCACAACATGAACCGGTGTATGTCGTGTTTGGTTGTGAGCTAACAGGCTGTAGTGCTTCCCCATTACATGCAAATATTTAACCACTCGCTGTAAACATTTTATAAAATTCTAGACTAATGAATCACGAAAAAAACGTTTTTCTTGTGTATAAATATGCCATGCTTAAATATTAAATTATAATTTAATAATATTAAATTATAATATTAATAATTATTAATAGTTCTTTTAAGCTTGCATTTTCCACCAACTTCCTCTAATTTCACACGTTGACTTCGTCGACGTTGTTGATGACGTTCTGTAGTTCAAGGCAAAATATGCTTATAATTACTTGGGAAGTCGCCACTAAATAGCTGCTTCCCCTTAGCTGTGGGGAAATAGAGGAACAGGGGCAATAAAGTAGGTATGAGTATGTATTGTCGCGCGTAATGTCGCAAGGTCGACCCCGTGAAACAGTCTTTGGTCCTACCGCGTTGCTGGAATGATTTCAGGTCACAGTGGGGTTAATCAGCTGGGAGGAATGTTCGTCAACGGCCGGCCGCTGCCTGACAGTGTGAGACGAAGGATCGTGGAGCTGGCTCATAATGGGTCGCGCCCATGCGACATCTCGCGGTTTCTTCAAGTTTCGAACGGTTGTGTGAGCAAAATCCTTGCGAGGTTGGTTAGTTTGTAACATTTGCAAAATAACAATAGCAAACAAAGCTTACATACCTTATCCTGTTGAAAGTTCATGATTTCTTGCCAAATGCTTAGGCATTGTATATAAAGGATGATCGAGTGAACAAAGCTTGTCCAAAGTGGTTGCCATTGCACTTGATTTATCGAACCTGAACGCATTTTGGTATTTGCAAGGGCTGTTTGCACCATGATTTTGAAAAAGAGTGGTTACTGTTGATTGTTATGGTAAGATTAAAACATATTGACAAAGAATCTACCCGCGTACTGTTATAAAAAAAGGAGATGGTAGTAAAAATATTTTTTCTGTGCTGCTTTTAAATCAAAAAGCTTGATCTAGGTCAGTAGTTCTTAAACTTTTCTTTACCACGCCTCCCTTAAAGTAGTTGTCCTTTGTTTCAAGACCACTGTCCCCTGACTTTCAATAAGTAAATTCGACTAAACACCTTTCCCGTTCAAAAACTTTTCATGTTGTAGAGTGCGTGAGGGCTCTTGCTCCTTGGAAATTTATTGGATTCTCCTAGGAAAGCAGTACCCCCACGGGCAGAACCACTGATCTAAATTTTCTTTCCAACGCGAGACGGTCTGTATGCGTAGAAGTATGTTTGCAAGCTAGATATAGACCATGAATAGAAAATGTCTTCGACTGGTGGCAATTAGGACACTAAAAGTACATTTTTTACCCCCGGTGTTGGGTCGACTGACCCTTAGGCTTCCAATCAAGACAAACACATAATTATGACTGAAAACGGCGCAGCCGCAGGAATATTTGCATCAGTTTGCCGCTGGCTTAAAACATTTACGCACAGGCTTCGAGTATTGTGAAAAGGTAAGTGATATTTTTGCAGGAGTGCGACTTGCCGTTTAAAGACTGACTATGACACCTCTCGAAAAACAATTCGATGCGTATTTGACAACTAACGACAAGGAGACAATCGAGTTAGAGTAAAACTATATAAAGAAAATGCTGTATGCAAAAGCGCTCGGAAAGTATACTATTCATCAGATCGTTGGTTAACAGGCTTGGTTTACCGTGAGCGAATCGACAGAACAAGCGACGCTTTCCAACGTGTCCAATGCGAAGAAAAACGGGAAGCACAGATTTTTCTAAACGAAGAAACTCTTTTTCGTTTTCAAGATATTATGAAACTGGAACGATTCGCCCACGGGCGATCGGGGGCAGCAAACCACGAGTCGCGACCCCCCAGGTTGTGACCAAGATTAGGCAGTACAAGCGCGAGTGCCCGAGCATATTTGCATGGGAAATACGAGATCGACTTCTGCACGAGGCCGTTTGCAACGGCGACAACATTCCAAGCGTAAGTAATCGATTGTTATTGTTCAGTCGTTCAGTGCTGCACACTGTTTTTTTAAGAAGTTAACTTCTCGCAGCTGCGTAACTCACGTCAGTTTGCAAACAGCCACTCGACCGATTAGCTCTTGCAGCTAACCATTGAAATTGACCCCGTGATTGTGGAAAGAAAACGATGGCCTTTGTTCAATGTAAGCTGGTAACTCTTAATGGTTTCCACGCGACTGAACGAAAATAACGCGAATACGAGCGGAGCAAGTTTCCAGAACAAAAAGAAAGAGTACATTTTTCGCTCAATATGAAGTGACGAATGTGTTAATGTGCAAACGTTTTATCTTCTAACACGGTCTTAACTGCTCGACTACAGCACATCCACAAAAACCTACAGGCCGCTGAAGCCTTATTTGTTATGGCCGATCAGCAACTATGCTTCTACTTTCTCCTTCTATTTGAGGTAAACCAGAGTTTATGAAGCTATGCTTACCGGTGTTTGACTTGTCGCAGTACAGAGCACGTATCGTATGAAAATAGGAAGAAAACATATCTAAAATCGAGCACCGCTGCTTTGCTTGCTCTCGTGTTACATGATCTACGTTTTTCCGTTTCTCGCTAACGAACATTAACTGATAACTCGTTGGTGAGTCGCAGCTGCGGTTAAGTCATAAAATTGCGACCACAAGTCTTTGTCATCCTTTTCCAATGTGTTGAAGGTGTCGTCCATAAACCGTGTTCTGCGATCCCTGAATGGGGACCCGAACCGACAGGGCTCACTCGGCGCTTTCCCCCCCGAAAATGACGTCACTGCTGAGAACTGGGCCCACCATCATCATCAATCGTGCGAAAGCTGGTATCATCAAAATCCGATGAAAACAGAGCCGGACATTCGTGGGGGGGTCGCGAGCGCAGGCAAGCATTAGTTTGTTTCATCTTTGTGTTGTGGGGAAGCGTAAGCTTTGTGTTTAAACCTTTCGTCTGCGTCGATCGGAAGTCGCCGCAGAACAACCTGGTTTTTGATGCTTTCTTACTCTTGCATTGTACTGAGTTCCGTCAGAATCTGACTGACCACCAGATTTTGTGGAACTGACGATGCTCATTTGAGCTAAATTAACATTCCTGTTTTGATAACTGTGATCTGATTTTGCGGAAGACTTCTGTGAGCCTTCATGTGTAATATGGCAACCTGGTTTGATACGATTTCCAAAACGCAGTGTCTAAACTGTACACAAGGGCTTTAAATCTTCAGTTTTTAAACAATAAAAGTGAAATGCAGTAACTTGCTAACAAAACAAAACAGAGAAAGATCTTCATTTAAGAAATTGATGCCTGGCGCTTACCTTTAATTTTCCGCGATTAGATGTTATCTAATGGGGTCCTTTGTCGTCCTTAAAATCTTATCGTATAAATCTATCGCGATTTCGTGAATGCGTTTTGATGGTTCTCGAAAAAGGGTTAAACTGTGACTTAATTAGTGCGTCTTACTGAGGATGTCATTAATTTCGTATCAACACGGCTCTTTGGCTGTCAGCACAAACGCTGACATCGATCGGAGCAGCTTCTTCCAAGCATTGATTTTCGTGCGCCTTAAAAACCAACTTGCAGCAAAAAAAACTCTTTATGGCTCGTTGGGACGCCTGAGTGCTAGCTGGATTGTCAACCCGACAACAGCAGCTATAGCTGGAAACTGACCGTACGGTATCGAACGAAAGTAGTCCGAAGTCGATTCCCGTGTGGAGAACGAGACGATGCACGAACGCGAAAAATCGTTGACATCGGGTAGTTGTTAAATTTGGTTATTCACGCCTCAGAGATCCGAAGGCCGCCGTCATAGCTTGTTTTTAATTCGTTTATTTGGGTCACGCCCGTTGCGCTGATGTTTTTGATCCGCGCGTCCTCTCCCGGTCACCGCCATTTTCTGTCTCGCGTTCCGCTCGGTCGCTTTCTTCTCGTCAATTGCTGACGGAGTTGAAGACAAATACTACGCGAAAACGGTTTGAAACACTTCGCGAACGTCCAATTTTTGTTCTTTCGCATTTGCTAAGTACTGCCGATGTCAAAATTGTCGATATTTGCTGCGTTGCGGAATATAATTTCTCACTTTTCGATACTCAGCCATGATAAGTGGAAAGAATGAACGTGTGGTGCTGAGATGATAATTAAGAGAATTAGAAACTCGTAATTTACTTATAATTGATTTCTTTGTTGAAAATTTATTTGAAGATGCCTTTGTTTGCGAAAAGTGAGTAAAACATTGGAGTTTGATTATTTGCTGAATTGGTCTTTGCTAAAAATTTTTATTATCTTTTTCAACAAAGTTTTCGAATTGTAAAATTTACTCAACCGCAGTTGGATGACTGCTTTCGCATTCAATTTAAAATTGAGATTTTAAACGATCGTGCAACAAGTAACAAAAACAGTTGAGGATAAAAGCTCGTGTGTCTTTCAAGCACTATTGTTTACTTGCGACCGCAGGTTATGAGACACTTGTCACTTTTCGCTTGTTGCTCTCAACCATTTTTATTTTCAACAACAAAGTTTTCGGACGGGTTTAAGAAAAGTGGAAATAGGCACACAAACAATCACCTACGAAGAAAACGTCCGAGGTTCAGCGATAAACATGCGGCATTCTCCGGGATAAATTTCTTTCGTGATGCGTCGGCTTCAACTGACAGCAACTGCCGTATTCGAAAGGGCGCAGGACCAATGCTTGAATTTGAAAACTCGGCACTGGGAAAAAAACTCTTGCAGCATCGTTTTTGCAGCTGCTATGAGATTTGTTACAGCATTTCAAAACGCTTTTGATGTTGGTTTATGTGACGCTGGAAAAGAATTAAAATCGGGCAGTGATACTCGATTGCATAAGTTGGAATTTTCGCTCTTCTACTGGAAGAGCCCTGACTAATAATAACAAGCTTGTCCTATTCCAAGTCATAGTCAGTCCGGACAACGTCGGCAAGCGGCATGGTTGGTTGATCGTCCCTGATAGGGTTTTTGCGTTTGTAAGCATCGCAGAGTCAGTTCCGTTATTTTCTTTGCTCAATACAGCTTACAAAATTCACTCTAGCGCAACACGAAGGAAAAACATCTACTTTATTATCACCAAAAAAACAACGTGAAGCCGTCATCGAAACAAGAACGTTTTCCGTTCTGAAACACCTTAATATAAGTTTTTACTCAAGGGCTGTGGTATTTGCTCAGCTTGAACCAAACAGGCAACCACGTTATTGAAACATTTTGTTTCTCTACGCTCTTAGCTTGTGCAACTTAATTCCGTCATCGCCGTAAAAATATACATTTATTTAAACGAAAAATGTCTCAGTTCACTGAAGTCCAGTGGGAGTCAACCCTTTCAAGAGACTATTTACCTGATGACTACGCGTCGATGTACAAAATGTTTCTGGTTATCAATTCTAGACTGCATTCCCATTTCAAACGATAAAAGTTTTCACGGCAGCACATTTCAGGCACAACGTTTCCATGATGTTATATTTGGCGTCACCAAACTACGGCCCACGGGCCAAATCCGGCCGTCGAAGCCATTTGATCCGACCCGCGAAGTTTTTCATGCGGCCGAAAAGGCATTTTGCCACCGGTGAAAGAGTAATATATTTACGAAAAATTTGTGAATTGGTAGAATGCAACATATCCCGAAACAATCACGTTACGTAAGATGTACGGTCCTCGAACTGTTGGATAATAGCTTATGTGGTCCTTCGACAAAAAAGTTTGGAGACCTTGTGTTATAGAAAAAAAGAAAACGAAGTTGATCAACACGCAGTCCTGGTCAATCCGCACCAACATCCGACCTTCCCGCAGGACTTGAAAACGTAACTGACCCACGACAATATGGTGCACATACACAAAAAAGACATGCCAAAACTCAACTCGACAAACTTTATCCGACTCTACCCGATTTTAATCACGAGTAAGTGTGTGCATTATCAGTGATCAGACGCCATTTCGAGGCTTACTTTGCCAAAGACTGATGGCCAATGGCAGCATATGTGGCTGTCATGGTGAATAACGGTGAACGAAATGCAGTGGGGAGTTTCGAATATGCCTGGATTGACTCAAAAACGAGGACAGCTTTGCACAATATAAGCCAGTCTGCAGGTAATCTCCGCAGGCATTTGAAGCCTTACCACACATAAACTCCGAACTGCGTTCGTGTCGATTCAGTGTTTGCCTTGTTCGCATACTTTAGTGGAACTTCGTTCCAACCGAGACATCACCTCATGTTCGCCACATGAATGTAAGGGGGAAGACTTACGACTCCTTTTCTTGCAGCTTGGTTGAGAGCGCGCTGAACACTTAAGCTTCCTGAACTGATCCCTCTTATCGAAAAGACGCCGCATGCAGAAAAATATCAACATAAACTTTCGTGATTAGTTGCGTTTGAAAAACCGAAGCTTTCGTCGCGCGTGACAACAGCGGCCGAACTGGGGCCTTTTGCCAGAACCATTGCCCTATAGCTTTTCTGGAAGTGACGCCCAGATTGAACAGAGTAAGCTTTGAATGAAAGTGCGTTGCTTTGAAATTTATAAACACACCTGGTACGACATTAAAAACGCAAATCGCGCTTAACACCAGTTGTTGATCTCGCACCTAAAATTTCAAATCTCTCTTGAGCAGGTTTGATGCTTGCTGGAAATTAGTCAGTTGCCAGAATCCTGACACGAGCTTTCCCGGAGCACGAACACTGGATCAGTAGGAGTTGTACGTCACTGGTCCAGAATCAACTAATCAGATTCCCCGTTTGTTTCTTTTGATTTTGTTAGCATCAACTCCGCTTGACTGAACATTGGCCTGACCGTGTATGTCAGAAATTAATTTTCGGGTGTTATTTTCGAGCCGGGAGCATTGATTGCGATCGAAACAAGGCCGACGCTAATCGCGGATCAGAACCTGGCTGCGCAAATTGGAAAACCCATCGTCAGATGTAAGCAAACAGAACAATTTAGTGAGATCGATCAGGTCATTTCAGTAGACAGCATGTTACATTTGTACATTTCATTTTTTAAGAAACTGAAGTTCTAGAAGTTTGCACGAACTTGCTACATAGCATTGGTGTTTTACAATGGACTCGACTTGAACTCGAACGACTTAAGCCTACCTACAACACATACGGAGGTGGCCACATTGTAGAAACGCATGGCAAACGTCGAGCGGAGCAAAATATTTTGAACTTATTTCTCACTTTTGTTGCGCTGTTTCATTTATCCAACGCCATCGAAAGCATTTTTTAGCCAAACACTTAATGTTTGTATTACGCAACTTATTCGTGCTTTGAAGCTATTGTTTACAAAACCGATTAAGCGCAACGTACCTGTGTGCATAGCACGTTTGCTGGTGGGTTGGTATAAGAATCACACCATGCAAGTGCAGTGTGGCACTTGCTTTTCATACCGCCTCACCGTAACCAGTGGGGCAAGGCAAAGGGAGAGTTGTGAGCCCATTGTTGCTTACCTTAGAGAGCTTTCAATACAGCAGGGCACAGCCAGAGCTGGATGCACAGTGGGAAATGTGGTTGTGAATCAACTACCGTTTGCTGATGATATATGTGTGTTCGGTCCTAGCCTTAATGGGCTTCAACGCCTTCTGAATATTTGTTGTGATTAACATGCTACTGAACATGAAATTGTTTTAATTGTAGCAATATAGTCGGTATATTTTTTCTCCTAAAGTGCAGTATTTACATAGGCTGCTGCCACACCAGTAGTTTCCTGAATAACGTAAATGTGGCGTTTGCCAAACAAGTCAAATATTTGGGTGTGTTACTTCATGCCTCACTGAAGGATGACAATCACAATCAGAGGCAAATGAAATCACTTTATCGTCCAGCAAACAAGCTCAGAGACAAGTGGCGTAGCCAGACCAAAATTTTGGGGTGGCCAAAATGTTTGATTTTAGGCGAATAACACTATTTTGTTTAGAAAAACGCTTCTCAAAGCACAAAATGGCTATATGTTCTAAATATTTTGGGGGGGCATGGCCCCTTTGGCCACCCTAGCTACGCCTATGTCAGAGCCACCTTTCCTCAGTGCTCTACTGAAGTTGAAACAATCTGTTTCGTGCCTATTTCATCCCATTGTGTGTCTGCCAACTGGCTTGAAATTGTACACACAGACTAATGCCTCCACGTTGCCTGCAACAATGCCTCTCGCATTGTACATTATAACCAGGAACAGAAGTGTTCCACAACATCAAGTTAACTATTTCGTCAGAAAATTTGATGGCTTGATTAGAAACAACTTGTATAGTTCTGCTCAACGATGCGCATGTTCATCCAACCTTTTATTCGCTCACTTCAATTGTCCGATGCATTTCACTATAATCTCCATTTTCTGCCATTATGTAACTCTCCTGTATAATTGCTAGTGTTTTGTTTGTGTTCGTGTCTCTTCAGTATTTACTACATGTGCCAACTAACACCTACTCTGTGGTGCATTGTTTATAAGCATTTTTGTACCGTTGTGTTTATTTAACCAATGTGCGTGATAGGGACCATGTGTCTGGCCAAACGCGTAAATAAATAAATATCAAATTTCTTACGCTCCCACTGATCCAAGCGTTCGTCTGCAACACGCGACCAATTTCGTCAAGGCATTTGATTTGCAATAGCAGCTACACATTTGTTCAGTGAATCTTCATATAAAGACAAAGTTCATACGTTCGAGGCTTTAATAACGTGGTTTTCAAAGTACGAGTCGCGACCCAAACAAGGGTGGCGAAGGGTCAAAACTGGGTTGTGTTGTGGTGATCCAAACGATTGTTTGAATCATCGGTGTTTTTCCTCCTGCTTCCTTTATATCTCAGTATTGTTGCCTCTGTATGCTAACACTTTCTCTGTGCTACATAGGTGCGAAAGCCTTTCGGACTTTTCCTGCACTTCTAAAAACCCAAGTGATATGGACCTTGATACAAACAAACAGAAATGAAATGTTTAGGGCAAAGCGGTCGGAGCCAAAGTTGTAAGTCAGGCCAAGCTTTTCGGGTCGGGCCTGGTTTCGGGTTCGGGCTTAAATTGTCCAAATATTTCTGGCCGATATCGGACCTGTGTACATAATTTTTTTGCAACGACGTAAACTTTTGTTGCCACTTACTGTTGAAGTAAGCTAATTGATTAAATCTTCAATACAAAATTTTTGATTGTGAATTATTTAGTCATATTCACTTTGCTACGCCACTAATACCCCGCACTTGAGCATATATCTTGATTCACTCGGCACATTTGGTTTGCGGGCCTAAATCGGGCATCAAAAATGAAAGTCGGGCTCGGGCCGGGTTCGGGCTTCATAATGAGGCCCGTGTACAACTCTAGTCGGGGTCTCTCACGAGTTTGCAGTTGATGCGCAACTCAGCTTCGTATTCAACACCAGATGAGGGCTGACTTCAAAACGGTATAAGCCAAACTCACCTTTTGCTTCGAGTTTGATATATTTCAAGCTAAACACGGCCTTGCCTATACCAAAACATAGTTCATGGCTTCTGCGTGCACAACAGCTACTAAAAAGCACTCGGTGTAAAGAGGAATTTGTGCATATACTGAGCTAGCTCGTATGGACCGTCAATTTAGTTTGCTCGACGCTAAACAGCAGATTTTCTTGAACTTTGCTGGTAAAACTAGGCTAGTAGATATTACGTGTGACAACGATTTCTTCTGATAATGCGTGTAACAAAACTAACGTTTTATTTAAACGGTCCGGGTTAGTGTTGTTGTTTTATGGCCACTTTTGTGTTGTTCTACACTTCAACCATTTAGCAAAATGCAGTATAGGATTTGCGACGTAAGAGGGTAGCGAGCAACGCTGTCAGAAAGTCAGTGACAACGTTCAGTATTTAAAAGAATTGGTTTCAAAAACAGATTCTTTCCAATATCTCTCATTTGTGTCTCGTTCAGGCGAGGAACATTTAACCAAAGATACAAGTGCTCGTCTGCAGCTGAAACGGAAGCTTCAAAGGAACAGAACGTCCTTCTCACAGGAACAAGTCGAGGCTCTCGAGAGAGGTGAGCTTGTGATTTGCTTGTGATTGATTGGGTTATTTGCCATTGACTATTGAGCTTCACTGCGGCTGATAACAGATATCTATTTTACAGGGCGTTTTGTTGTATAGCGGTGAACTGATCCATGGGGTGAATTTCACTTAGAGGGAGAATGAAATTCTAAAATTGCATCAAAGTATAATCTTTGAAAAAGCTGATGCACGTACTGCATTTAAATGAGCTCAGCATAGTTACTGTACTTCTAAGCTCCTACTTTAATTTCTTTCTATCAGGACTATCCTTTGTAGGTGCATCTGCAAAAGCGAAGGAAGACAAAAATGACTGGGGTAATTTTTTAAAATATGCTAAGCAGGGATAATCGAAAGAGTGAAGGTTAGGAGGCGTTAGTATGAAACTAAGCATTTTTGCAAAGCCAAGTAGCCTTAACCTCTTCTCAGAACTTTTTACAGTCTTGTTCAAGACACTGCGTCAGAACGTTTTCATAAATGATACCTCTTTTACCTATACACTCAGCAAAAACTGAAAAAAAGGGGAAGTCAAGCAAGTGAAAAAAACTATAGAAAATTAAGTTAGTAAGTTCGCACTGTCAGAAATCTGCTCACAGGTGAAAGCCCGTAAGTTCGCCAGAAGCTCCTGTTCCTCTTTTTGACTGGTGGTTGACTTTCTGTACTCTTCTTCGCCGATGTAAACATTTATTTGTTCTTGTGGGTTTTTCCTCTCAAGTAACACTTAGCAAACGCCGCGACAAAAACAGAGGCAGGGTTTGTTTTACAGTATTCAGCCAAAGTCAGATCACCCTCGAAAAGTTTTGTTTTTTAACAAGTGTCTTGTTCTGAGGATTGAAGCGTGTAGAGTCAGGTCTGATCAGACAGAGTCTATCAAATAAACTGCAAATTTAGGTCGGCCGGAAATTGTTGAGGAAGGCCTTAATGAAAAGGCTTAAACATTTTTCATTCGATCTATTCACTGATGTATCAAACTATTTGCAAAGTCAGCACAAACAAAGTAATTGTGAAACGTTCTATTTCTGTACTACGTCATCGCTTAACGTATAAACGCATTTTGTGCAAATGTTTTCGTGGCTGGCGACAATGAATTGTGAAACTTTCATCACGAGAGCAGCATTCCTTCTATTTGTCTTTTGTTCACCCAAGCAATCAAATAAGACAGAAAATAATGAATTACTTTTGGCAGGCAGTTGACCAGGCTCTTTTTAAATATTTGTGGTCAGCTTTGTCTCGAAAAATCTGGCCTGTGCAATCCATTCGTATTATAGATAAGCGATTTTGCGATGTATGAAAATATTCGCTGCAAACCAGGAAAACGTGCAAACCCGTTTGACCAGTAGTTTGGCAATCATTTTTACAAACATACTGTAGCAGTCACAGTAAATATTCACACCATGCAGATTTTAGCTGAAGCGTAGCGATCGACCTTCGTTTTGCTGCTGAGTCTTAATAGCGTTATCTGTTAGGGACTGAGTTTGGTTTTCTATATTAGAAAGAAGTTTTACTTGTGAGATTTTTACAAAAAGATCTTTAAAGTTTGCTTTTTTGTATTCCTTGTTATCTGGAACTTCAGGAAATAAGTGATGAGACTCGCAAAACAATCACTTCGCTCGAATAGTGACCTTTTCAAAAGTTGAGCAACAGAATTTAATCAATAAAATTTGTTTCTTGGCAGTTCAAGCACATAAAATATTGGCATAATGCAATAGAAATCCAATTCACGTTTTCCAAAAACACTTTGAATACGCATTTAATAAATTGGCAATCCATTTTTCACAAGTGCTGTTGGGCAACTTTGAGTTTCGATTGGTTGTACAAATGTTAAACCTGGCATTGGTAGAATGTGTTTCCAGAAAATCTAACTTGTTGGAAACAGGTTACGTAAAAAATTATCCAACATAACCATATATTTTATGAAACCGCTACCAACCTTTTGATTTCATTGTATGGTCGCTGAAAGATGTGTAGTAAGTCAAGAGATAGGCATGCCTGGAAAATTACACAAGTGTTTTGAAAAACACGTTGATCTGTAACAAGTGCAAATCATTGTTAGCATTGTCATGTGTTACAGTTCACCCTATTAAAAATGACCAACTAAAGCTACACGCCTAAAATAATTTTTTCGGCCAAGTTATAAATTCTAATCTTTGCGCAAAGCCAGGTCTTCCTGCCGTTTCATCTTAATTCTGCATTATACAAAAAAAATAGTTAGCAAAACAGACTCGGCCACAATAATATTATTTGAGAAGATGGTTTCGAGGAGAAGCACAACGTAAAATATAAACTGAAAAAAATATTTGTAACATATTTTGGCGCGAAACGGATAACCGCAAAGCTTTTCCTTCATCAGTTCAGGTCACTCTGTTTTTGCCGCATGTCAACTCACCATACCTGGAATCAGGTCCCCTAATTGTATCAATATTTTTCACATACATTGGTGCATATCAACAAATCTATTCTTTTATGAAATTTTATTTATATTAGATGACAAATAGTTCAGAATTTCTATTTGATGTGGCTTAACAAATTTTGATTAACGAAATGCTGGAACCTAACACATTTAAGGTATAGGAAAAACCTAAGGTACCAAAGGCCTTACTTGAGGGCTGGGGTTCGGAAAGGTTTTGGTTAATAGTTTCGTACAGCGAACGCGCACCCTACTAACTACGGTCCAGTAACTACCCAACAAAGCAATACAAAAAACAGACCTGCCTGACTTACTAACTCTGAGCTGCCAATACGCAGAGATCAAGGCTTCTTTAATCAAAAGTGAACACGGCAAGCCAATTACAAGACTGCCTCAAACAACACACGGACCAACACAGATGTTGGGAAAGCAAAAAACAGGACACGGCGGTCGAAGCACGTCAGTGGGAGCATGAAACACTGGAAACTCGTTACCAAAGCTATGCCTTCTTCAACTCTAACACTTACAGAACATTACAGAACCAAAGTCAAGTCGCCCTTTAAAAGTCTCTAATACTTACAGAACCTTACAGAACCAAAGTCAAGTCGCTTTTAAAAGTCCGCCTAAAGTTCCGTTCTGCAATCTCTCCAGCCGCACTTAATTTCTCCAAACCAGGCAGTTCAAACCGGCCAAACATTGGCCTTAGAGGTAAAGCAACCAAAACCGCCCAGGTTCATAACATAAGGGTTTTCCTTTTTTCACCAGACGTTCATGAAAAAATAGACAAATAAAAACGCCAAATTCGATAAGTCTGCCTTTGTTTTGATCTCTTTGTTGCTGACTGCAAATGGTTTATTTAAAAGACTAAAATCAAGCTAAAACATCAGTCAAACAATTAACATCTGAATTAGTGCTACATAAAAGGCATATATCGAACAAAGTGGTCCCCACATATGAATTATAGGTGCATAAAAGGCAAGTATTGGCCAAATCGGGTCCGAAATTCCATAACCCCTTCATGTGTCGAAAATACAAAAGTAATTCTAATTTTGAGGGGAGACTTGTTTAAGTTTTCAAAAATGTCGTTATTTAGAAACCATCTTTGTGCGACTACCACAAAATGTAGCCAACTTGAAAAATGTGGAAAGTAACGAGCCTTCTACTGACCTGGAATGTCTGAGTAGGGTTAATAACTGTCAGCGTTCAGCATATATTCCGTTATACCTTTCGATCATCAACCAAGAGAGGAAAGTAGTTTAGTTGGACGTACATGGCCAATGCTTTTGTGAGTACATCAAAATTGTAATGTGGCTGTTTTTGAAAAATCTTTGAAAAAGCTTTATTTTGCTAAATACGCCACATATGGCAAAACAGAATTTGCTTTAACATCTAAAAAAGGGCTGTACAAATGAGCACATGATGGACATATAAAATTATTCCCACAACTTAAAAAATGGCTACATAGTCTACGCCTTTTACAAAAAAATCTAAGTTAGGTTTCTGCGACAAAGGGTTCTTGAGTTGATACATTTCCTCAAATCCGGCATTCATTGGTTCCTAACGAGGAGATTACAAAACATTTGGTGAAAATTACCAGAATAAATGTGAAGATTATGTTTGCATGAAACTGCAGTCATTTATTGGTTTTCGTCTAAATGAAAACTTTCTCAATCCAACCAAACGTATTAACGAGATTTTTGTTGTAAGCAGTGGCGGACGTTATCGCTAACGCATACTGGCAATAAACATCCAAATATCTCTTTGGAATTTTCACCGAAGTTGGTAAATTTTTTAGAGAGATCTCGATTGACTGATCCAGTTTGCTGCCAGTTTATTTGGAAACTGTCAAAATACACATTATTTTCAGCAACGTTTTTCAGTAACACCAGTGGAGAAATGAAACAGGCCCCACATTGACCAGTTCATTGTCCTGGAGGTTAGAACATCCGCTATCGCTGGCATTTGTCTGGTCAAAGGTGAAAACTTCAGCTGGGTACAAACAAATCTTGGCAATGAGAGCTTGCTGCCTTGTCACCCGACGGCAGCCACTTAAAATAATCGGGATATCATTCGAATACAAAAGAGTCGTCTAATCTATACATGATCGCAGAAGTCTTTCTTGCTGCCCCCGCCACTGCTAAGGTAGAAACAAACCAGACAAAAACGCCACAGACCTTAGTTTTAATAAACAGTGTCATACAAAGGGGAAATGACATGGGCCTTCGTATCGGCCTTTAAAGAAGAATAATGTTGGTGCAGCTTTTCTGACGGTCCAAAAACTTTTCATCGATCACCGTGCTGCAAAAACAGAGGAAGATTTGAACATGAAATGATTTAAATGACAACTGTTTGAGTGTACACTGATCATTATTCATACAGGGTACATACCTATTTTTGTTTTTGTACTGAAGATAACAAAACAAACAGGCAAACGGTGGCGCTATTTTTCGGCAAGCGATTCGCCATTTTGTTCCGAGACAAGAAATGTGTTTTTGAACAAAACGCGTGTGGCTATTTTGCATTGGAAATCTGGTGTTTAACCTTCATCATCATAAGATCGTGAGTTACTTTTCTACACGACCTGCTGAATTTACGTTGTTGAAAATGCATTTGAAACAAGGCTGCTTCCTTCGGTCTCCATACAAGTGGAGCAGGGGCGTAATCAACTTGCTTGGGGGGAATACCTTATAACTTAACTAGCTTTTAAAAATTGTGCGGTAAGCAATTGCCCGGTTTCCCCCCTCTAGTTGCGGGCCTGAAGGAACCCTGAAGGTGAGAAACAAAAGTCGCTCTAAATAAACAAACGCACAGAGCATAAAATTCTGCGTCGACGACTGACATATTTGTTTCACTGCTGCCTCGAACATTTGTGTTTCGTCTTAAGCGCTCAAATGTTGAAAGCCTAAAATTTGTATATTGCAACAAAAAAGAGGCAATGTTGGTTCCACCAGCGAACTTGCTGGTCAAAGTTTGTGATCACCAAGGACACCAAGGAGCGACAGGTGTGACCAGAGCAATCTTGAACTACTGTATCTTCAATTTAAGGCAGCAGTAAGAATGGTGCAAGACCACAAAAAACAGATGCAAAACTACCAATGAAGATGATCATGGAGCAGGTAGGGATGCCGTTCTACGGATGGAATGACTGTTCTGACGAGGAAAGGACAACACAATGTCATGCTTGTGAAGCAAAGCGTATTAAAATGCTCGCTATGCTAGAAAATGTATTTTAACAAAACTATCATGCAAGTATTTATTTATGTTGGCATCATAAAGAAATCTTTCAAAAGTGATCATAAAGAATTCTTTCAAATGTGATGCGATATTAACGATATTTCACCACCTTCAAATGAAAGAACCGTATCTTCAAAGCTCCAGAAAGTTATTCCTGTTGATTTTGTTCCAGAGATCTTTGGTTAAAATGACACTAGCACAGCATGTTTTTGCTTTTGGTCTAGCGAAAGCTTGTTGCCTGCTATAATTGGCTGTGTGCTGAAGTCAAAAAGTCCCTGCCTACGCAACTACGTTTTTTGACAAAGCACCAATTTGTGTTTGAAGCTTTTACATCTCTATTTGCACATAACGCAAGATTTGAGTTTTGAAATTTGTGCAAAACTCCAACAACTCCAAGTTGCAGCAAGCGATTGCAGCAAGAATTGTGTTTTCTGCACATTAAACAATGCAAAGAAGCAACTGTCTCTTGCATGCCCTAATGCTTCACGTCGTTTGATCGAGCACACGATTGCTAACGCCCGGTGGTTCGTCATGTATTTGCACCCAAGGTATTAGCAGGTGAACAAAAGTTTCCTCGTGGAAATAACTGCACAAAAGTCAGCACTTAATTCTTCGTTTCACTGCTTGAGTGAACTTGCGGAACATCGTTACCTGCGGTCGCCTTTTTGTTCGGTTTTACCGTCAGGACGAGCATTGCTCCAGCATCTGACAGTTAATTTTTTCAGCTGGATTTGAAACTGCAGTTATATTTTGAGGAAGTTTCATTTTTTCGTTTTTTCTTTCAAAAGCAGGGACGTTGCTCTGATGAAGTCAATCAAAAGAAAAAATACTAAGCACTGCAAAGTGGAAGTTTATTTCATGCTTTTCTCTCAAAATATGAATAATATGCAATATTCCAAATAATAAGCAAGAAATAATTCAATCCCTTGTTGGTGTTTCATACGGAATTTTGTTTGGTGAAAGAAATAGAGACATCGTTTTTAGAGCTAAATTTAAACAATACAGTACAGTGCAAAGCCTGTATTTTGCCTAATCAAACAATCTTTCGGAGTCGACGAGGTGTGTTCTGACGAAGTGTTAAAAGTAATGATTGTACTACAAGATATATTTTTAATTATTTGGCGTACTTGCTAATATTTAATAGATGAATCAAACGCTGATATTGATTATCATAGCAATCTTCAGTTTGACTGCTTACTGTCTGCTCTTTTTATCTTTTTAACTTATTTTACACCCAGAAGGTCTCACCGTTTTAGCGATGCAGGTTTCGCGTTTAGCGTCAGTTTCTCCAAACGGCAATGACATCATCTATTATACAGTAGTTGCTCAACAAAAACTGTGTGTTTATTATGCATTCTCTAAATAAAGTCGTTTTGAACTACCTGTGCTGCAAACAAATACCCCATTGCACCCGTGATCGTAAACAGTTGAAAAACATTTCACAATATCTCGCAGAATTCGAAAAGTCGCATTATCCCGACGCATACGCTCGTGAGCAACTCGCAAAACTGATCGACCTTCCGGAAGCTCGAGTACAGGTAAGCGGGTTGCTGCAGAAGGGCGTCAGTCAAGAAGGGCTTTTTGTTGCCTGATAGATTCGGAAAAAGGTTATTTTGATTGAAAAAAGGCAGGAATTTCAACATAGTTTTTATTTTGGTGACAGCAGCAGGCGACAGGCCGAAGCCTGAGTTTTCTTCTTGCCTGGCGGTTACGGTGCACGCTCTTGCCCAAGGAGCGCTTCAGCGATTCACTCGGTGGCCGTGGATCGAAAACCCAACCTTCCAATGGACACTCTAGCACTGAGATAATCTATTCTTGTTGTCCGTTTCCACTCCGTCCAAATTTTAAATGCTGTTTCTAACATAAGCGGTCAATTTGAAAAGTTTATTATCATAATATAGTGCAGTCAATTTTTAAAGTTTATTACTACAAAAATGGTTTATGGCATAAATTGCTGGGTATTTGCGAGTTGTTAGAGATTAGAAGCACAAAAAAGTTATTTCTCTGATTTTATTATCGTGGTTACTCAGTTATTGTAAACGTTAACACCGGTGGAAAACGTCTCTTCCTCAAAATTTTTCCTTAACAGCAAACTACAACGACCGAAATCATGTTTGGTAGACATGGGCAGGCTTGTTCGCTACACGAGATTTAAAACCGCGTTGACGACTCGAAGTCAGCTGTAGGTCCAATGAGTGACGAGCCTCACCCATAAGCCATGTGTCCTGGCGACAAAATGTGAGATACTCAAACCATCTGCGGATAACAAATTTTATCATGTTGTCAATGGAAGCCTGAAAACGTGATCTGAACCTGTCGTTTGTACAGTTCTGAAAATTGCGAATTTCATTTTAAGCTTCAAGCACATCAGTGTGGCGTCCATTAAATTTTTTCTCACAATAAGCTCTGGTTTAAAAAAAATTTATAAATTTTAATTGACAAATTCTTTAAAACAAAAGAAAACGTTCTGATAAATTTTTTTCCAAGAAAAATTTTTTCTTGGTTTTCTTTATGGTGACCAACTTCGCCAACGAACTATATTTCCCATTAAACTTTGTGAATAAACCATGTTACAAATTTAGTTGTTGCATGTTCAATTTTACTGCAGTTTTTACCTAATAAATCATCACCATCCTTGTTTCCTTTATGGTATGTTGTTCTGCATTCTCTGAACGAAGACGAATGTCTTTTATAATCTTTGTTGAAGTCCATTTTAAATTATGGCTGCTGTTATGGTAAACGGAAATTACAAAATGCATGCCATGAATCCATACTTTTAGTAGGGTGACTTCGCATTTCCCACCTTAACGTTAGAGTATTCTATGGATCACAAAATTGAGATAGACTTAACAGTTGTTTCATTAACACTAAAAAAGCCTTCAAAAAATTATACGTGTTTTATTTTGAGACGTTTCGGATTATTCTTAATCCATCTTCAGTCATAAATTTTTTTCAATGTAGGGTTAGTGTAAATGCACCTAGATTATTCTAATTACAGTGAATATATGTCATAGGTATAACGTGGAATACTATAGCGCAAGTTTCAGGATAGGGCGTCATGCGTCCTTGTAATAATGCTTGCAACAGACTTTACGCAATCCTGTAGGGTTCTTAACTTACGTCAGATTGATGGTTTTCTTGAAAATAAATAAGTTATAAATGTGTCAGTCATAGCACTGGATTAACCTGACATGAGTAAAGAAAGATTGCCTCCCATTTTTCAACACTTGACAGGTTAGGCTTAGGTTAGTAGAACTAGACTTCTTTGACAGGATGCAAAGAAACATACCGTAGCGTAGAAGAAACGCAAGGTAAGCGATCACTTAAAAGATAAAAACTGCCCTAAAGACATATGAATTTACAACATGGTTCATTAACAAACTTCAGTGGGAAACACTTCGTTGCCGGAGTTGGGCGAAGCAAAAACCTTTGGTCATGAAATCTTTTTTCAGTCGTATTTCAAAAATATTTTTTCGTGAAAAACTTTTTTAGAGCGATTTTTTACAATATAAAAAAATTTCGACACGGAGCAAGCGGACCATCATACATCAGTGAATCAGCAGTTTTTAAGTGTTTTTGTGAATGAGCATTTTTCGGCGTCAGGGGGCTCGGAACCGGGACGAACAATAGTTTTGGAACTGAAAGAAAATCTAAGACTAACGATAAATTATTTTTGACTCAAAGCAAAAACCTGATCACACCCTTCCGGGTAAAGTTGGTCGATGCGCCTAAAGAAGTGGCCCCGACCAGTCAAGTAGCAGCAGGGTTAGCGCTGAGACCCGCATATACGAGACTATTCGCTTTTATATATAACACTGTATACAATATTGCAGCATGCGAAGGGCCTTTAATTAACGCTTTTTAGTACGATTTTCTGAAAGGTCTGGTTCTCCAACCGTCGAGCCAAGTCCCGAAGGGAAGAAAAACTGCGGAATCAACGGACAAACGCTCAAAACCAACAGAACTTGGCGGTACCTCCAGTGCAAAACTTAACGCAGTTCCTTCCACCAACGCACACGAACGGTGGGTGCATTTGCGTGAGCCATTTTTTTTCGAATCGTTCTCTAAGTCTTTGCTGAGAGTTTGTGGGCCACTCAAGACCAAATATCCTTAAGGTAGATCCTTGGTGACTGCAATGTGTTCATTATTTGTTTGATTTGTGTCAGGTGGAAAATGCTGTTTGAACTTTCTTGGCCATTTGTTCTCGTTAGATTTTCACAAAAATCGAATGTTTTTTGAAACCTGTATATTGCGCATTTCGTGTCGAGTTCTGACTACATCGGGAAGTGTGCTCGAGACAGGCCTGTGCTAGTTGGTTTCGGCCCCCCCAATCCTGGACTTTGGGGCCCCCAATTACAATATATTGCATTTAACACATACTATTTATATAAACATAAAGGTCCGTTTGTTTTTAAAAATGTTTACAAAAGCATGTTTTTACAGCACCAACATAACATATGAAGCAGACATACTATACCAGACAGACCACTGTCTATGGAAAGAAATCCTTTCTCAGCACAGAATTGGACACTAAGATCTTACAGAGTATATATTTCGCCTACAAAGCAGGCATCATCAGCTCTTATTCAAATAGAATCTCTTATTCAAATAGGCATCATCAGCTCTTATTCAAATAGAATACCAGACAGACTTCAGACTTTAGCATTTACTAAATTTCAAGCTAGGAAAATGACTTTTTCCTGGCTTTCAACGATGCAAATGGTTTGATCAATTCAGTCATATCTAATGTTTCTGCAGTTTCGCTTTCAGTAGATATCATTGCCATGTTTGTTAGTCTTTCATGAGGCATATTTGATCTGTGAAACGATTTGATTAACTTCATCTTGCTGAAGATCCGTTCAGCAGTAGCAACAATGACAGGAACAGTTAATAAAACACGTAACGCAATGGATAAATTTCCATGGCAGTCCTGCAAGCCATTCTAAAACAGATGTTACAACGTATCCTCTGCAGTAATAATGGTCTTTACAGGCGTGATTGCTCCCAAAATTCTAACACAATCAGCATGTATTTCTTGAGAATCAACGTCACCTCTCTATGAAATATCGTTGAAAAACAGGGAAGCTTTTATAGACAAACTCACAATGTTAATTTTCACAATGTAAATAAGATTAGCGCCATCTTGTGATAAAAGCTTCTAAAACTGCAGTAAAACGATTGCTCATTGGCTAAAATAACTGTATTATCATGAAAGATACAGCGCTATTGATTTAATAACTGGATTTCTCGTTGTTGTAAAGTATAAAGTGTTGAGTTTTCATTGGACAACTCTGATGCAAGATGAACCGGATATGACAGGCGCGTGCTACAAATACGATTTTACCTGATAGTATACCTTGGAAACTGGCTATTCCAATCTTGTACAGTGAAAGTATACAACATAGGTCTACAACATAATTTTCCTGAATAATTTTTTACTATAAGACTGTACTAAAAATGCTTTCAATCAACCTAGTTTTTTTCGGTCGAAGAACGAATTTTTTTTTAATGACCGGAAAAAGTTAAGTCAATTCGGTCATAACGTACGAAAATATAGACAAGTGAATACTGTTACAGCGAATTTTAACACTATTATGAAACAAATGACCGAAACGTCTCAGCGAAAAAAACAGCACTTAACGTGGATTCAAAAACGTTACTACACAACTGTCAGCTTACCAAGGCAAACGCTGACAATGAAGTTATCCAAAATGCACTTTGCAGTGATTGGGTCAGACAACAGGACGTTATGGGCCGTGGGAAGGTCAATTTCTCTGACGTGTTATTTAAACATGACTGTTGAAATGTGTGAATTCAATTCCTGGTGAGTTCCGTTCTAGTGCGTCTATATGTCCCAAGAAAGACCCTCAGTTAGAATTGGGTGTCCTTTTTACCAGCCCCCCCAATCAGGGGTCACGGCGGGCTCTTCTTCCGGATCTGTCTCCAGACAACAGCAAACGTCATATCATTGCCGCGAAATTCAAAGCTGTAGTGAATGTAGTGCGCGTAAAACAAATCTTCACCGCGAAAAACGTTTCGCAGCTGATCCAAGGCTAAAGTAAGACGAACGATGAACTAATCCAGGTATCCCCGAGTAAATGATGAGCTACAAGATTCGCGGACGTTGCGAAAACACACTAATCGACGACATAGTCGCGTAGTGACAAAACAATTCGCAAGACAATTACGTTTGTGCAAGATAAATTATGACGTTACCCAGGCAGTCGGCCTAACAGTGTTGCCATTTTAGCTGGCTTGCTGCTACATCTAGCAGGTTTTTCTCACAGTTAGCTGTAAAATTTCCAATCTGGCAGTTAGCTGATTTTCCAGCAGGATTTTAAAAACCTTTTGGCAGGTTTATCAGGTAACAAATTCCTAACAAAGAGTTCTTTCAAAAGTTTTTGGAAATGAAAACTTTTACACCTTTTTCATTAAAAAATAGTTTATCTTCTTGATGAAGTTTGAAATTGGGCAACACCAGAACAAGGCTCAACTTTTAATCATTTGGAATTTTTATGACGCAAACAAGCAATTCAATAATGATAACAAGAATGATGATTTATTGCAGACACATGGTCCATATCGTAGGCATAGTAAACAACGCATGAGCACAAAAATGGTTAGCCATGACTCACTACAGAATAGCTGTTTGCACATGATCACACGGATAGGAGAAAAAAATTTAAATCACCCAACTGTGGGCTAACCGTCAAAAGGAGCAAGAAGTAAAGAAATGAGTTTGATGGGGGTGCACATTGGCGCACGAATACATGCAACCGTTCCAATAAAGGTTGAAAATGCTTTACAACACATTTATCATAAGATCGACAGCGAAATAAATTTCCTAAGTTTTGAAGCAACCAATTAATTATACCTGATTTTTAAAGCAGCGCACGGGAGCTTTTCGTTGTTATGCAAAAAAATATTCATGAGACCCGTGCACTGGTCCAACGCATCAACAGCTATATCAGTTGGCCACCGTCATACATAAGCGTTTAATCATTGAGGAAAAACGAAGATTTGTGAAAAGCATTAGACATTTGAAGAGATCGGGTGAAAAAGTTAGCTGAAGATGCACAACGGCGCAAGAAGCGATAAAAATTATTTCTCAACAAGGCATCAGAAGTCGTGACACGATGGCTAACTGGTGTGGCCGAACACTTATTTTTCTGGGTATGTAATACATAATTCGGTAGGCATTAATGTATGCAGCGCGTAAGAGCTTCATACTCGCCTGTGTGTATTTGCTCCAGGCATGCAATAGGCACGACTGATTATTATGATGCAATAGGCACGACTGATTATTATGATTACTTATTATTATGATGCAATAGGCACGCCTGTCAATAATAAGTAACTAGATAGCTTGGTGAAGCTTAAATGATTTGCTTCTGTGCCTATAGAGCGCGTTTGTTAAAAGACTACATCGTTAGAATACGTTTTTATCTCACGACACATGATATAATTTCCAAGTCGTTCAGTTACGCCAGTAAGTAGTAATGTCAGGTAAAAAAAATTCCCCTGGCAAACCAAAGCAACATTGTCAAAAGTTTCATATGTAGTTGCAAGATTAAGAACTTAAAACTTGGCACCGCGGCTCTCCTGTTGATTCAAGAAAAGTCTATTGCAAAGTTTACAATAATACAATAATTGCGAGACGTGAACTTAAAAGTATGGTGGAAGCAAAAAGCACTCAGTTAAGGCTAAGAACTTTTTACGTGCTCCCAAATGCAAATAACAACGTTTTGAATTACAAAGACTAGACTTAGAAATTTGTAGGGCTGAAGCTATGCTCAGACGATTTGTCGCTGAGTATTGTTCTGTAAACACATGCGACTATTTGAAAGAGATTATCAGAAACTGTCTCTCATAAAATGAAGGAACTAAACTGCAGTTACTTTACTTAAAAATCCGACGGAAAGAAATTGTGGGCAACAGGGCCGGTACTAGGAAATGCGGGGCCGAATTAGAAGACTGATTGCGGTATCCCCACTCTATACATAAGTAAAAGTCAATATATATTTTTAATTTGTGTAATGTGTAGTATGTTCGTCTTTAACCAAAAAATAAATGCTTCATATAATAAAATGTTGAAAAACTGAAAGTTTTTCAAATATTTAAAAAAAATACCAACTACCAAGTATAACAATTAGAGACATAATGCTTAGACACAGGCGTTTTAGAAAAAAGCTTTTCAGGCCTCATTTGCAAATTATCTGAATACATTTTCAAGTTCAATGATTTTAACAATGCCTTTTGTATAGATAGCAATGCCAAAATGTTTGCTCTCTCTTGTGAAGCTGTTGATCGCAAGTATGTTTTAATAAGTTTTGAAAACTTCTTTCACTTAATCCAACTGTTACAGACATTATAAAGTAAAACCTCAAAGCAGGGGTCTCAAACTCAAATTGCTCCGAGAACCCATGGAGGACTAATAAACTAAGCTGAGGGTCACATTGTGATGCTGACGCAACAATGGCTGTACCTGAACCTTACTAGAAACATCTTCGATATCTCATTGCTTGTGAAAGCTATCATGAGTCATAGGCAAATCATTTTTACCCGCCCCATACGTTCGTTTGAAAGGACATTATTCACTCGCTATCTCGGCACTTTTAAACCGGTAAATAAACTAAATAACGTAAATGTTAATTACAGTATTCGAAAATTACCAAAAAGCATCTTCAATTTGGATTTGATTTTGAAATAAAAATGTTGGATCGAATTCGGATTGGAAAAACATAAATCCGTTCATATCTGCTGCAGGGTACGGAGGCAGAGTCGCAAGGAGTCGAAGGTTTTTGGGTGGAGTCATATTTCTTAAAAAACGAGGAGTCGTCGGAGTCGGATTTTTTTATCCGACTCCGAAAATCCCAGTGAATACTTTTTCACGTCGCGCTGCTAAGTTAGGTCGAGTCCTAACTCGTGACTGTTGAAATGACACATTTTCTTTTGAAACTTTTATTGACACAGAATTCTTGCTGTGCACCACGATTTCCATTGATTGCTAATTGCTACAAAATTGTTGACAGTCAAACTTCATTCACGTTATGTTTTAAGGAGTCGGAGTTAGAGTCGGACATTTTAACTCCGATTCCGAAACCCTGCTCTGCTAGCGTCTACCGGGTAGAAACAAAGCGCGTTTTAACTTGTGGCATAGCTGTAGTCATGGGCGCAATTTGGTGGGGGACACGGGGGACGTGTCCCCCTCACTTGTTCAGACGGGGATACATAATATGCTATCTCCCCACACATTTTTCTCTTTAGGTTTTGTATTTGGAGAGGTTGCCAAAATAAAAATGACATTTATCACGTTTCATGTTAGATGCATAGGAAGTCAAGCTGATGTTGAAACAGAGTTTGATGTGGTATTACTGATTCTGATATTTTTATAAATTTTAGCTTCGACAAAAAGATTTTTAGAATTTTGCAAGTTTATAGAGGCCGCGAAAGATTGTTAACGGCTTCTGTCTGATATTTCACCCTGTGTGGCAACAGTAATTTTTATAGTAATCACTGGTTGAATACTGTAAGAAAGCAGGGACGCCGGAACAACGGTAGGCAGGGGGGGCAGTAAAAGAGTTGAGGGCAATGGAACTTTGTAAAATAGAAAAATCGTTACCAATTATACTTGTTCTGGGCAGCACCAATGTTGACCTCAAAAATAATAGCAGAAATTATAGAAAACCATTCTGAATTTCATGGCTGCGCGAATAGCTGCAATAAATTTGTTTCAAGTTGATCTTCATAAACCATGAAATTCCCTGTGATTCCGTTATGAAAAGGCACCTCCGCTCCTGTTGCCCGCCTTTCAAACGGTCAGGGGAATACCCCGTGAGTTCACCGCTTTCCGGCGTCCCAGAAATTACCTATGATGCTGTTATGTAAGGACACTTGTGCCCCCTTTGCCTGCCTTTCTAAGGGCAGGGGGCAGTGCCCTCGTCATGCACCCCCGTTCTGGCGTCCCTGTAACAAAGGTAATTGTCTTAAAGCAATAAGAGTTTAACAGTTGCTCGTGTGAGAGACCACAGAGCAGCCATGACTTGTTTCGTGCAGAAATGTAACTGGCTTTGCTGCAACGTTGGTTGTCACGTAAATTTAAAGATGCAAATTTGTGATGTTAAAAAGTTGCATTTGCAGGCAAATCTCTGCGAAGTATTAGAGGAAAACAAAAAGCAGAACTACTGTGGAGACGTAGTTTAGTTTAGGATTGCCAGTTTTGCAAAATACTGTCTTCAACCATTAGTAAACAGGATTTAAATCAAAACGGAGAAGTATTGACTTAGCTACATATTGGCCTATAACTCAAAACTTATGGACTTGTGTAGAAATAAAAAATAGGCTGTACCAGTGTGGTCCAACTCCAGGCCCACGGGCCCCATGTAGCCCGCGGACCGAATTTATAAGGCCTGCGAGCTTTGTTGATAATGTTTTGCCTATGTGTTGCAACAGGTAATTTAAATTAGAGTAAGCATAACATCTTTTAATAAAAATGTACAATATTAATGGCGTTACACTAGACTGTGAAGAGCCTCTGGAAATTAGTCAGTAAAGATAGACTTCCCAAACTGAAAGATTTCGCAATAACAATATGTTTGGAAATACATACGTGTGAGAATGCATTTTCTACGATGAAGCAAGTAAAATGTGAAAACAGAAATTGAATGGCAGGCGGAACACTGGACCATAGTCTCCGACTTGCTATCACTAACACTGGTATTGATAAAGGAACGATAGTGTGAGAGAAACCTCGATCACAGGCATCACACTGATAGGGATTTGTAATAAATTCCTATTTGGTATTGTGTAATAATTTCAACGAGGCGCTCACTTATCTTCTTTTTTTTAGGTTTAAATCTTGTTAACCCTGTTGTCTTATACATCATTTTGTCGATGTGACCCGCAAGTTGTCATGCTTTTGCAAAATGGCCCGTAGGTTAAAAGCAGTTGAACTACGCTGGGCTATATATTTAGCCTCATTTCTTGTATTGTCACGACAATGGTGACCGACCAATCCAAAGGATATTTATTCCGTGACTCTTTCACTTTGTGCCTGTGCTGAATGCATGGGTTTGCAAGTCATTTGATTTGCCTGAGTTTAAACAAACCCACAATGCATCAATGTTTTTATCCAAGTGCAAAACATTTGCTTTACAGGTATGTATCACCTAGTTTAGTTGGACATTCTTTTCGTGTTAACGCAGGTTAAACTTGGTACTTTTTTGTCAATTCACCGTTGTGCAGTTTGATTTCTGTTTAATCTCAAATATATTTTCGTGTCCTTATGCAAATATAGCTCTTAGAATGGAACTTTTGACATTAGTTTCATCTATTAAATTTTGACTTTAAACCCATTAAAAGTTGATGTTAAAAGGATAAAACAATGCGTGATTAGTGTTGCTTTCAAAACACCTCTAAAAAAAAGATTGGGAATCTGTATTTATAAAACTTCACTTCTGCATCGACCAGATGAATATATTGGTTTCACACCAAGCTGTCCTCCCCATATTTTGCAACAAAATTGCGCCCATGGCCGCAGTATACTTCTCTTAGATTACAAAAAAGGTTTCAAATCGTAAGTCTGCCGATACTGGCGCGGGGCCCCTTGGGGCGTGGGGCCCAATTTCGTGAAATCGGTCAAACAAGCTTAAAATCGGCCCTGTGGGCACAAATGTTTGGTGGCCAATACCGACATTTTCTGTCCTTGTGCATTGATAGTGAGTGCAACACCAATAAGTGATACATAACTTTTTAAGTTAATTTTGATAACCTCAAAAATAGCAGATTTTTGGCAGAATTTTACTACATTCAGCAGATTTTAGCTGAAAATTTGTGACAAGATTTTTGGCAGAATCGAGCAGTTTTTCATGATACCATTTAGCAGATTTAGATGACAACCATCTGGCAACACTGCTGCCGAGCTAACTTGCAAAGCTAGTTTCCTATGACGTGCTTTAGATGTCAGATATTTGGTCTCATCGACCGAACTACGGAAAAACTGTAGAGATTTCGATATCGCGTAAACTATTGTTGTCAATTTCATCACGACGCATCACGAAATGACTTTTTTTTTCACTTAATTAGTCTAAAAACAGAAAAACAACAAAAATGCACTGGTAGAGAACAAATGTTAGCATCAATCAATTTTGTGCTTGGTCGTAATAGTAAAGCAGCGCACTTCATTGCAGCGTTTAATTTAACACTGAACTTTTGCGAGTTTTTGACAAGAGCTCGTCAAAAGAATTGCTGCGACTGCCTTATAATAACAACTCAGCTAAGCTGTGAGTCATGGTGGTGATGAGCAGGCAAAGATACATCCATCTCTGCTAGTTAAGATGCGTGGTTAACACCTTTACCCAAACAAGGTGTGATCTCTGCTGGTGCTTCTGATGCAATTTGCCATAAGCTCAATGACGATGGCCATGAGTGGGAATTGTAGCTAATGCACAGTAAGTTTGCAAAACCACTAGCTGCTCGTGGTTGACCATGTAAAGCTTTCTGAGAGCAAAAATATCTGCAACCGGTAACAGAAAGCCTTGATTCTTTGGATGTGCAATGCATTCATCTACAAGATATGTATTTTCTGTTCAACTCCTTGGAGCCCGCTTCAATACCGTAAGAGAACCCATTGCTACTAAATAGGGCAACCAATTATTTGACCTAAAAACTTAAAATTTTGACTTTATTACTTATAAATTTTGACTTTGTTTTGACATATAAACTTCCTGCGTTTGGAACTGCAAAATAATTTAGCCTTAGGTCAGCGGTAGGCGCTTTTTCTTAAAAAAGCCATTCTACTTCATCCTCCAGCACATATGACCGTCGAGGAGTCACAAAATGTTGATTCGGTTTTATTTTTCATGCGCCTTCATAGGAGCACACGCTGACTTGCAATCAGCTTAATCGTCCAGTAGTCGTGGGGAAAACAACGTTATTACGTCAGAAGCGACAATAAACCTATTATTATTACAGAATTGTAACTAAACATGCAAAGCGCATCGATATCTGTTGTTACAGTTTCTATAATATATCGAACAGAGAAAAAACTGTGCTGCAAAAAACGTTTGACCTAACGATGAATTTTGACTTTTTTTTGACCTAATAACTTGGGCGTTGCTCATGGTATCAGCGTGAAACTTAGTTTGTGGACGTTTCATGAACTTTAAGGAAGGCAGATAAATTTTGACTTTATTGACTTTTGGTTGCCCTACTAATAAATAACGGCCATTATCCCGACAATACGTTTTGGACTTGTTTTTCTCCAGGACGTCGTGATCCATCTGCTGCCAGAAGATTCGCTTTTATTTGACTTGTTTGTTTCTGCCAAAGCTGCTATTGGCACGAGAGCTTCGATTTTACTGTAATACGTCGTGCGACACAAACTATGATGCAGAAGTTCGTTTAGCACGAAAATACACTGTATCGCACCAACGCACAGCTTCGTTTCAATGCAAAAATGTGCTTGGCATGATTTGCTTGATTGGCAACGCGGCCATAATCAATTATATTTTGACACGGCAAACGGCTGAATTGTAGCACGTAGTTTGGCACAGCGGCACCAGCTGTCACCCGCAAGATATTTCGCGGAAAACGTTTATTCTTAGTTCTTTTCTATAGAAAACAGACGAAGCGTGTCAAACAATCGTCATTTTCGCAGTATAGCGTCCAGCGCCATCCCGCAAAACAACAAGCTGCCGGCAGGGTTTCTCATTTGCCGGCAGTGTTTCTCAACCTTTTTTGGAGCCGCACACTAAGTTTCATCAGGTCAGTTACCAGGGGGGGAGAAGCACCCCCAGCAAACCAAAAATATAACAAAAGAAACGATAGAAGATTTGTTTCGATTCGATCGTGATAAACCATAGAATTACCTATGATGCTGTTATGAAAAAAAACACCTTTGTCCCCGTTGTCCCTCTTTTGAAAGGCCAGGGGGGCAATGCCACCGCTCTCCGGCGTCCCTGCATACCGTTATCAGCAGTCATTATCTCGCTGCATCACCTGCCAAGATGTCTGCGTTCAACAGACACAGGCGGCAAACCGCCTAATATCGTAACTTGAAGTGAGCTTTAAAAGATTTGTTGCCATGATATAGCTACACAATAAAGACCAATAGTGAAACAATCCGCGCGCAAGTTTCGCAACTAGCTACCCCCTGCGGGCAAAGGAACGGCCATTAGTGAACTGCAAGCTCACCACTGCACGACACCAGAACAGTGAACACAGGGCCTACGAGAGGAAGTACATCGGACCCGGGACCGGGAGGTACTGGGGCCCGGGCGGATGAAAGTACTCACGCTAAGTTTTTCTGTAATCAAGCCCAAAATTGATGGTCACTTTCTTCGAATGCAGGGCTGATAGGTATATTTGAAAATCTTAGCGTGGTAGCTGTTTTATCTATATTGTTCGACGAGCACCCAGAAGGTAGGGGTCCGGTGTCGGTTTTCGTACCCCTTGGTAAAATTTCTCTCAGAGGTACTGCACTGCGCAGTGTGAGTTGTCGTGCCGGCTAATAAACTGTCATTGCAAGAAATAAATCAATTAATCGGAATTGAGCTGCTGACGTCAAGTTTTCCAGAAAATTTTGGTTCTTAGTCCCAATTTCCAGGGAGGAGAAAATGCCCGTTTCGACCCCCCTGCTGAACCTCATGGTTTTGACGTACAACGAGTTCAAAACTGTTTACTTGAGTTCAGTGCAAAAGTGCACCCATAATAGTCATTCGCTTCGCATTTGCATGTTCAGTTACAATGTTGACCTGCAACAGAAATTATAGAAAACCATTCTGAATCTTTGTGTGCGTGAATAGCAGCAATAAATTTGTTTGAAGTCAGTCTTGTTAATTCATGAAATTACTTATGATGCTGTTATGTAACGACACCTATGCCCCCGTTGCCCCCCCTTTCAAAGGTCAAGGGGGTAATGCCCCGTAACGCACCCCCGTTCCCGCGTCGCTGGTCATTGTTTATGGAAGGCTTTTGCACATTCCAAAAACCTCTATAAATTGTACGGAAATGTTTTGAGAAGAGAGAGAAGGGTGCCTACGGACTCACCTCGATCTTTCCGCGGACTCGGGTTGAAAATATCTGGTTTAGGGCAACAAACACTAGCTAAAGTGGTCTCTAATGCAAATGGCAAACCCAAAAGCAATTTTTTAATTACGTGTGGGCAAACATCTGGTGAGAAAACCGCGATTCACGAAAAACAGTCATCAGTCGGATAGTGCTGCTCGTTGTAAGCCAGGCAGCATTCATCACCGTACATGACAAGCCTGTGATTATCTCTACTTTTTACTGCACAGAAAAGAAAACCTTTTTTTAAACTTTTTGTGACAAACTTTTGATTTGTTTTTCTTCTGTTCTTGACGGCTGTGCGCAACAGACCGGAACAGCAAAACAAAGTTTGCTTCTTTTGACAGCGCCCAGATTAAATTTTATTTACCGATTTCCTTTGTCGGATACAGCGTAACAACTTGAATGGTACGAAACGGAAACTCGTACTTCATAATCGTAGTGGCAGACTATTTATTATCAGCGTTAACTCATAATCATAGTGGCAGACTATTTATTATCAGCGTTAACTTAATCTAAAAGAGGTTAGGAAATAAACCGTCTAAATGCGGTACACCGTAAACTAAGTCCCACCAGGCTTTTCTGTCTTGCAATGTTAATTACTCCCCCGTGTTGTGTTCCTGTGCAAGCGTTTAAAGGTCACAGTCGAACCTAAAGCAGTTTTATCTGTTTGTTTTTTAGGACCATCGCTGCTCTCTTATCCTACATTACAGCCGTCTGACCCTTACACCCACTCGGATGTCAGCATTTCACCACCTGCTGTAGAACATTTGACTCACTCTGTTGGTGCTATGAGTAAGTCAGTGTGCATGGAGGAAAACGATGCGAAAAAGTTATCTATAAAATTTTTGCAAAATCTGACAACCTTCTTTTAATAAAAAATCATAAAATAGAACGCAAATTGCTGCAAATAGTTTTGTTTCACGCGGATTCTTCACGTTTTAAAAACTTGTGGAAAAGCTCTTGTGTGTTTAATAAGGCTTTATAGTATTTTCTACGAATATGCCGAAGATGAAATGTGGAATCCATTTTTTCGTTAGCTTTTTTATTCTCACAATGTGACTTCATCTTCAGTTCCATCTGAAAGTATTTTAATTTGTGCAGTTTTTTTTAAGGAAAATGTTAGGTACCCGGAATGGACCTGTAGGGACCCGATTTCTCTAATTCTAGGGACCCGATTTTCTCTGGTTCTAGGGACCAGATGATAATTTTCTCTGATTCTTGGGACCCGATTTTCAAACCTAGGGACCTGAATCGGGTCCCTAAAACACCTTAAAAAACTGATTTGTGGCAACCACACAACCTGAACAAATGCTTCTCGCAAAACTCAACCTCTTACAACTTACATAATTACTTTGCTAGAATGTTGAAACTACGGAACTTGGGGCACCGTGAACACATTTAAAAGTAGTGAAATATAGTATTGTCGAAGGAACGACCACAATGCACGGTTTTGTAGCTAAGTTGCTGTGATATCCACCAAAGACTTAAGTCAGCATTTACTAGAAGAGAGACTTTTTGTCACTAAATTGAATCCCACAAGCCAGATAAGATTGTGTTATAACATGTTCTGTTACACCATGATTACGACCTTTGAGTTCGATATCACCAGCCTATACCTGTGCTATGCGTGTAGACGTGCTTTCTGCTTTATCCTGAACCTCAAGACCTTGTAACCACTTAAAAAGGCGAAACCATATATTCTCAGATTAAATCATTCGTCGTCGCAGGCTTTATCGACTTATATCCATGCGAAACTATTTTGGGCATTAATCGGTACTGAACGTGCTGTATATCAGCTGAGCAATGTCGGTGCATTGCTTACCTCATCCAATTTGATTTTTGCCCAGGTGTTACCAAAGACGCCGAGCCAGCCCAATACATGTGCACTTTCGCAAACGCTTCTCCCACCACCTTTGTGCCCTCCCACCACTATTCCAGAGCCCCGTACGAGCATCAGGCCAGTTTTACGCACTTGCCAGGGATCATCACCCCACCGGAACCAGTTAACCGCGCATGCGCAGGTTCTTGCGCTGCGGAGAAGATCCAACACAATGGAACATTGTCATCGTTTCCAGCAGGTTGGTGAAAGCACTTTCGATGTATTTGGCCGCGAAGGAATACTATTGTCGTGTAGGGCAAGTATAAGTTAGTAAAATAAGTTAATCAGGAAAACGCCCGTTGAATCAGCAAGCAGCTGTTTCGATCAAGTGATGTTCAACAAACAAGCTCGTAAGTAGCCAAAAATCACGAACTTCAAATCAGTGGCGATTTAAAAGGGCGGTCGACTGGTGGTAATTAGCCGGCCACGGTTCAAGCAGTGTAGGTTGCGAACCTTATGAACATCACACAGAAAGGCACATCTACAATTCGTTTTTGTGGTTATCTTTCAACCGCCCTTAAACTGAGGCGCTTTTTGGGCTATACCACATAGCAGTTGCTGCAACAGAAAAGTCGGTAACGGTAAAAAGAGTTGAAATGTCTCTCTCCAATGTGGTTTTTCTAATACTGTATCTTGTAATGTTTCTGTATAAAAAACTTTCTGGGAACTGTGGCGACAGCTTACATTTGCTACTTTTGTGTGCAAGTCGTCTGATATCTACGGAGTTCATATCAGCTGTGCAAGGATGCATTGTTTTCATGCAGAACAACCAGCCGAACAACAGCGCCCCATGTACCAAAGCATGAGAACCAGCATGGCACCGGGAAGTTCGGGTGCTTTCGACCACAGCGACAACACAACTCACACAGGATATTTGCGACAGTGGCAGTACAACGCTGCATTGTAATGCAATCCGTTGCGAGAAGGCAAATTCAGGCTCACGTTCGACAAGAGCGTGTGCGCATGCAGTGCGGTGGCTGGTCAGGCCTCTGGAGCGGCGAACATACCTTTGGTGGTGGCTGATGTTTGGACACTCAACGCTATTCCGTCCTCATGTCGAACACACTCGGCAAGCAGTCTCAGTTAAAGCTGAAGGGACGTGTTTGGGCAGTCGTAGCAGATGTACAGACACATACAACCAACGAATCTGTTTGTTGCTTAAATTTTTTTCTTTCCTGTCAGCAGCTTACTGAAACGACGGCTCGGGCGAAGCGGAGCTTGGACCAAAAACAACTTGTGACACCTTGTCGTTTTTCAATTTCACTTGTGATTAAAACTGTGCTTCAGTGTGATCAGTTTTGTTGGAAATACAGCATTCATTACAAAAATAGCCGCGTGAACATGTGGCGTAGCCAGACAAAAATTTTGGGGGGCTAAAATGGTGGGGATAAAATGTTTGATTTTAGGCGAATAACAGTATTTTGTTCGGGATGCCGCCTCTCAAAGCACACAGCGACTAGATATACTAAAAATTGGGGGGTGGGCCATTAACCCCCCTGATTACGCCCATGGGCGCAATTTTGTTGTAAAATGTGTGGGGGACAGCTCGGTGCGAAACCAATACAGTCCTCGGGTCGATGCAGAAGTGACGTTTTATATATACAGATTGCCAATCTTATTTCCAGAGGTGTTTTGAGAGCAACACTAATTACGCTGTTTTTTGTCCTTGCAGATGATTTACATATTAATATACTTAAATTTGTTGTTGGACACGGTACTGTAGTTCAGCCTGTTTCCATTAATATCGTATTTGGATGTAAAAAAGCACAGCAATATAATAGAACACATCATTTGGGTTTTATCAGAACTGTCAGTCGGAGTGCACGAAATGCTTGCATTGGTCGCACGTGCATATCACTCCTGCAGTAGAACACTTTAGTTTTCATGCAGTTTATAAGAAGTGTGGGTTACAGCGCAATTTGTTGTCATGTTCAAGTCGCTTAACGTTACAAAGACGATAAATATTTTTCTTGCACATTTCCGTTTTTTGAAAAAGCTGCAAATATTTTTAATGCTACTGGGCATCGTGCATGCAGCCTCAGCCCTACCAAAATCTCCACTGATATCCTCTTACCAACAGCAAAAACATTTAGCCTATAATTAGCGTAGCCTACATCACAAAATGATTTTAATCTATTTTTACTGTTGGTGGGTGGAGGATGCATCCTTTCAATCTC
>Ga0210059_1001306_pt1 | contig 37086 bp, 25 predicted proteins | sample Ectturendosymbi2_FD_188042 | JGI IMG/M metagenome (GOLD analysis project Ga0210059, IMG submission 188042) | Ecteinascidia turbinata endosymbiont from Florida, USA - Sample 2 (SPAdes) (version 2) | ecosystem: Host-associated > Tunicates > Ascidians > Unclassified | place: Key West, Florida... | reverse complement strand
ATTGTTGAGGAGAAAATGACTGCCAGAGAGGTTACGACTTTTTACTGCAATTCATAATAATAGGTCAATAGCGTATGGGGGGCCCCACGTGAAATTTCGGGGGGGGGCTCACTTACCCTTGCCACGGCACTGTTCCTGAGTAAGAGATAACTCTAGGTAAAAACAGGTTGCTAGTCTTGTGGAGTGAGAATGAATTGAGCTAATTGGAATAAAAAATTCATCAAAATGATTTGGAAGCAGTTAGTTGTAATAAGAGTGCATGAATTTGCCTACTCTATGAAGTATAAAGTTTGGGCAGGCATAAGATGTTTAAGTGCTGGAAATGTTCTAGAGATCCCGTGTTAGTTGGATTTATTATTTTTTTAGCTTTATTTTGGAGCTTAATGAGAGGCTGAATGGTTGCATTTGAAGCACAACCCCGATTGAGGATTGAGTAATTAAGGTATGGGTGGATTAATGAGTTATAGACAACTTTCAGTACAGACAGTTTTGTATAATGTTTAAGTTTGGATAAAACTGCACAAGCTCTTGATAGTTGAGTTTTCTCCTTTTGTACACGAGGTTTCCTATCTTTGGGGGAAATACTATGGTTATAGTATTTACAATAACTTTAAATGAATGAGGATTGTGCTTTGAGAAATTAATAGCGTAAACTTAGTCTTATTTTAGTTAAGAGAAAGTTTGTTGGCTCTCAGGAAGTGTGCAATTTTACATAGTTCAAGGTTAACAATTGTCTGAAGAACATTAAAACAGGAGTTTGACATATGAAGATTAATATCATCAGCAAATAAATTAGTATGAAAAAAGGAAGCTTTTGTGATATCGTTAATGTAAATAAGGAAAAACAAAGGCTAAATAACACTACCCTGAGGGACTCCGAAAGATATCCTTTTGTGTAAAGATTGAAATGCCCCTAGTTTAGTGCACTGCAAAAAGATTTTGTGATAATATTTTTCAAAAAAATGAAAAAATATATTTAAATTAACAAATTGTTTTACACTTAGGCTAAAAGAAGTTTTTCTGAGGGAAATATTTCACGTCGAAAATGTTTTTCGTTACTGAGCCTAGCGAAGAATTTCCCATTGAAGTTTGCGCATAAACCATGTTTCAAATTCATGTTTTTTTCTTTTTAGGCAAGTTTTATTACATATTATGGCTAACCTTGATTCCTTTAAGGTATAATGTCTCAGCAAAGTCAAATATGATTTTTTTTGTCGAAGTCCATTTCAAATCGTGGCTACTGTTATCATATACGGAAACTGTAAAAGGCATGCCAAGTACTGAAACATTTTCTTAGATGACTTCACATTTCACAACTTGCAATTAGATCAATTGTGAGATTGTTTTTCACGATAGACAACAGAGCCACTTCAAGTGGGAGTAATGTCATAGTAAATGCCTTTTATTATTTTTTTCTGTTTTTGAATTGTCGCTTAAGCAATGAGTGTGTTTTCCAGGTTCATGCCACTGCACAAGCTTTGTCTGGAAACGTAATTGTCATTCACCTAATTATTTGGACCCCTATCGTGAGACTTGAGTTGTCACTTGTTAGTTTAAGGCAGGGGTTCACAACCTTTTTTACTCCTGTACCCCTAAACAATTTTGTTCTGACCTCGCACTCCCTACAATTTATAATCAAGAACTAGCTTTCAAACATTTCGAAAGGAATTTAGATTTTTCTATGAAAGGAAATCAAACGTATGTGCAAGAAAGGATGACACAGATTGGCATTTGAGTATACTCTACAAAAAATAATCACCTACTTAAAATATAAACAAAACAACAAAATCGAAAGGCTGGCTTACAAAAATTTGCCAATATATAGTTAATTCGAAAAAAACTACTACAAGCTCATAAATAAGAAGAGTAGTTTGCAATTAATGTTTACGCGAATAATTAATATCGTAACACTTAGGTTTGAACGAACCTCATGTATTGTCTTTAATCCACCGCAAAACAAAACAAACCCGTAGAGACTAAATCCAGGTCCAGATTACTTTTCAGACATTGCTTTTTCTGATCTCGCTATGGATTGCCAAAACAGGGTCAAACACTAACGTGCAGCATATGTTGAAGGGCATATCCATCAAAACCTTTTGTAGGAGTAAGAGGTTGTTTTGGGCACCAGCAGTGTTTTTATTTTCTGTGCAGCTTGTGAAAAATGGTGGCCCATCTTTTAAGACCTGTTTCAAAATTGTGAAATGATATACGGCGTTTTTAAACCGTGGTGATTTCCTGAAAGATCACATAGTTCAACCAACAAAATAGCAATTTTCTTGGCTTACAAAAGGTAACCACTTTCGTGTGATACCCAACGATTGCCATGGAAAGTCTGGGGTGTTTAAACAAGTGAAGATTTTTTTGGCGCTCCCCTTATATGACTACCCCCAAACGCCTGGTCTGGATCCGCCACTGCAACAATTTCTTCTGTACTAACTTCGCACTGCAACACAGCTCACAAATCAAACTATATCCGCATGCCAGAAGCCACACCTACCCAAATACGAGCTCATATAGACGGCTACGCAATCACTGCATTGTAATCATTGCCGCGCACGACTTGAAGTGAAATGCACAAAAATCTCAACGCAAAATGGAAAAGACAATTCTGGCAATCACAAGTTAATACAGTCTTCTTGACATTGATCACAACTTTCAAATCGAGCTGCAGTTGCCGATCTTTGGTGGAATGACTTTCTTTCCCAGTTTATGCCCCAGGACCAAGTAATTGCTTCGGAGAGCTTCGCTGTCAATGTAGGTTCCCTGGATCAAAAGCGAAACAAGATGAACTTTGCACTCCTTGGCTGTGGTGCGGTACGAATTATTGTGGTCAGTTCCTGTCTATCATCGGACAAATCATACGTATTGATACTATGAAGAGAAAATCAATGCGAACTTGGTCAAAGTCCACCGCGTTTCAATGAAACCTCCTTCGATCCTGCGAGTGGTTGACTATAGTGATCTGCTTAAATTCCACAAACACCAGTGGACATGTTTGCTTGGCTTGTTTTCTGCATCCCTGGCAATCCAAGTACCATTTATTTCGCCAACATATGCAAGGCTATAGTAATTCTCACCACCACGAAAGTATTGCCAATCTGACTGAGCGTATCCATACAAGAGTAAAATGTCCACCCAGCTATGTGGAAGTATCGCCATATTTTCTTGACACTTAGCTAATGCATATAAGATCACGCAATAAGTTTCGTGATGAGCAGTGTGACCAGTGGCGTACACAGAAAATTTTCGTGGGGGGGTTCATTGAGTGGTAAATGGTGATCATTTGTATGTGGAGTTCGCTGTTTGTGACGTCACAATTTGACGTCATATTCATGTTTCCAAATCAACGTTTTGACGAAGTTTGTTGACACAAAATGCATATTCTTCTACACGCTCTCTCCTTATTTCATGTCACTGCACTGAATGTAAACTATCAGCGCTCCAAGTTAGGATATCAGAGGAAAAGACAATCAACGCTTTGACACAGCAGTTCATACTTGCAAAAATATCAGGCTGTGCGTTAAAACAGGGATGTAAAACACACTCATCACTACGTCAGAGCAATTTACAACGGCAAAATGAGGCTGCGCTAATGTCTTGTCGAATACGAGCAGTCGAGCAGAGAAGGTGCGCGGCTGGACTGGCTGGCGCACACCCCGGTCTGCAAGATCGAATCTTGCTAAACTATACACAAGAATTGAGAATACGCATATAGTACGCAAGAAAACTTTCGTTTTTTTGTATAGAAGTCCAGCAAACTTTTAGTTTTCTTTTTTCCTTGCTGAAACATTATCAAATGCCTGAATGCGTCTATGTTAAGAACTACTGTTTTGATCTCGTGCAACAGTTCAATCATGCTACAGAAATTGGTATAATGTAGGCAATGCGGTCGTGGTCGGCGCATGCGCTGATCAGCCGCAGCAGACAAAATAAAGACAATTGTTTTGGATAAAGTTAACTATCGCGGAACACAATCTTAAACATGCCTAGTGGACGAAAGGTCTGCAAAAATGGGGAGATGGTTTTTGGATGCAGACGATAACCCAGATCCCACCAAAACCTACTTATTACTTTTTGGCCCATTTACAATGTTCTTTGAAAATTGCATACAAATTCATTCCGTGGTATTTGCACTAAGGCGACAAATTAACAAGCAAAAAGTATGCAAAAACAATTTGTGCAGGTAATACAGTTTTCGTAACGTTTTGTGCAGGTAATACAGTTTTCGTCTTTTGTGCAGGTAATACAGTTTTCGTAACATATCAAACTCGAGGGGGGATCAACCCCAACCCCCCTTGCTTACGCCCTTGGGACGAAAGGTCTGCAAAAAGCAGTGACATGGTCTCTGGATGCAGACGATAACCCAGATTCCCACCAAAACCTAATTATTTCTTTTTGGCCCATTTACAATGTTCCTTGAAATTTGCATGCAACATCATTCCGTAGTACTTGCATTAAGTCGACAAATTAACAAGTAAAAGTATGCGAAAACAATCTTCTTTGCGCAGGTAATAAAGCATTGGTAAAATATCAAGCTCAAGGGGTGGGTTTTAACCCCAACCCCCTCTTGCGTACGCCCTTGAGTGTGACCTAGCGTCTTCCTACGGAACAAAAGCTTTTCCCGGTTGGTAATCATTAGAACACGCCAACAGCAAAAAGAAAAGAAAACTTAAAACACCTGAAGTCTTCGACGTCCGCCGTTCGAGCAGTATGCATCTCTTGAGTGTGCTACTCTTCTGTTTTGAAGAACCATCATGTCCCCTGCTTTGAGTCGAAATTTATACTGCACAACCACAACCACGGTTTTAAACTGCACAATCTACAGAATGAGATGCACTAGTTTCTAAGCCATGCAATTTCATCCGCTTTTACAACGTTTAAGTCGTTCTCTGTTAAATGACAGCGACTTTACTAGCTGCACTTCTTTTTCTCACGAGCTTGGATTCTTTTCAAAAACCAATGCAACACACTCAAAAAACTGAAATAGGTTACAGGAATGCAACTGAATATAATTATAAATAGAAACCAAGATAAGATTAGCGGGGAAGCAATTTTTGAGAACTTGTTGACTTCTGCAAGTCACTTCAACTTTACGCTAAATTTCGACAAAATCACAAGCTTGTTGGAGTTAATCAGGAACGCATTGCTTTACCTGACGCGAGAGCCACGATATGAAAATTGTTTCAAAATCTACGTCCTCTCGCGTAGTTGACCCAAATAAAAACCATGATGCCAAGGTTACAACTTGAAAAAACACTTTGATTTTTACGCTAAGAGTGGATCGGTAGGCACGTTAATATTTTGTGGTATCAGCGCACAAACACATTTACTTTCTGTGAGTTGTGCGTTGGTAGCTTTAAGAAATAATGAATACGATTACAAATGTGACCATTCAAAGATATCGGGGGCGACATCATCTCCATTCCTGTGACCTGAAGCCTTTTGTGGCAACGAATTATGCTAATAAAACTTGTAAGAAATTGCAGGTAAAATTGGGGACGCAAGTTCTGCTGGCTACACCCACGGGAAAACGGCCCAGAGGAAGTCCAAGGACCAAGTGAACACCTCCGACTTACTTGGTCCCACTTGGTTGTTGAGCCAGTAGAACTACTGAGATTGCTGTTGACCGTAAGGTGTTTCGAGTCCTCCTAGGGCTGCTGCCCACACGACCCTCCCCAAAGAAATAGCGGGTATGAGAATGAATGAATGAAACAAAACTTGTAAAATAGTGTGGTGCTGACCAATTTTCGCTTCTGCAGGAGTTACGAACAATATATAAAGCTTGTCAGCAGATTGATGAGACTGAATAAGACTGTGTGATATAGAATAATTAAAGTTTTAAATTGCACTATACGAGATTCTCTCACATTTAAGTGACGACTGTATAACCGTTTTTACTTTTCTCATTTCCTGCGGATGTTAATTTCCGTCGTAACGTGGCATACGACTTTAGCTTCTGTAGTGTAAAGCTTCTTCAAATATGAGTACGCCGGCAGGAGTTTGAAGCAAATGTCGGAAAACTTCTCTTTCAACTCTTTCAAACGATTGTTGTATTATCTACAAACTACCTACACGACAAACGCCCGGTGACATGAACACTCTCGTGAACAGGGTGGTCAGGAACCTCAACACTGCAGGGACCATGACGTTGATTAAAAATATCACGTAAAAAGCGAAAAGAAAACTATCTTTCATAGCCTTCTTAAAACATTTTCCAGATCGCGAATCAAACTATAACGCAAGTGAGCCCATACCCATAGTTCTTTCCTGTTTACTATTTGCTGAAGCTTAATGTAAGCTTTGTAAAATGGTTCCACATCTTCTTCTCGGACGTTGAGAGTTTGCTCAGTGCCCGGGTTCCAACTCCAACCAACAACCTTAAAAGTAGTCACCATTGGAGCGAAATCACTGGTACTTGCCGTGTGATAGTTTAACACCGCAACGTCAATCCAACAGGCAGTTCGCTTAAATTCATATAAGGAAGTAAGCGGGCACAGCATAGGCGTATACCAGTGTTTGAGACTGAGTTGAACGAGTTGTGTGGTATAAGTTTGAATAAATAAACTCAAATGTACCAAAAATTGTCTACCTTCTATTAAAGTGGTCCTTAAAGTCTTAAGGACCATCCTCTATAAGGTCAAAAGTTTGAACCGTTACCTCATTCTGGAAACAATGCCGCTTTTCGACAGCGACAGGGTAGCAGTTTATCGGCTTCCGCACTTGGGTTTGCGGTTGCTATGTAAACTCCATGGCACGGTGCATACGAATAGTGCAACGCTTTTTTCACAAACAAAACCGTTGGCGATATCACAAAACATAAGCGTTTAATTTTTAATCTGGCGTTTAGCGGAGGTCAAACACTGCGTACGTTGCATGCAACCTTTGTCCTACACCTACGTGATAAGCGTTACTGGGTGAGGCTGTGCAATCGAAATGTGGTAATCTGTCACGTACTTCGTGTTATGAATAATGTTGCGCAAGACAGCAGACGGAAGCAAAGCTTGCAGCAACAAAGAACGCGCTCTGGAAACTAGTTCGCAAAGATCAATCGCTGTTAGATACAACAATTTTTTGGTGGTGACAAGAACGCAGGACACTGATCAACCCTCTAAGGATGATATTGGTCCAAGAAGCTTCGTAAAACCGTTCCAGGTTGTACCTGGTCGTCATAGTCAACCACTATGATCGTTTTTCGGTGCACAAGGTGTGCTGGTTGCTTTCTCTGGTAATCGATTGTGCCAAACGCCACAGGGACACGTGCGAGGACTTGAAAAGCTTCGGGCGATTCGCGGCGCAGAATATCGATTGCATGAAACATGTCGACAATCAAAGAGTTCCCTCCGGTCACCTGTTCGTCGAATCTGCGAAAAAAATGTCGCTTGCTTGTCAGAAGAACCAACACACAAAGATAAGGAAAAATTCAGTAAAGTGACACAAACTGCAACACAGTCATCTCATCTGCTGTTGTGCACAGAAATGGTTGGAGTTCGCAAGAATGGGTTTTAGAGGTTCTCAATTGCGTAATTTCAAAATTTAGAAAAGTCATCTTCAAAATAAGTTTTTCCAATCATGTTCCAATTTAAAGCATGGAAAATCACCACAGGAGCGAATTATCCTCAAGAGCAACGGATGGCGCGAAAAATCTTGAAGAGGTTCTTTCGACAAAATGTGACTGCTACGTGTCGAGCGAACGATTAAATTGTTGATCTTAACAACCTTGTGAAACAGCACTTAATTGATGACTAATCAGAATAAACTTGATTCATCTGAAGCGCATTTACAACTGCATTGCGGGAATGATACTGGCTTCAAAACACGTTGCTTCTGAAACAAACTAAAGCTGTGAAACTTTCAACAATTACAAAGTGAACCGGCAGCATCCCCGATGGCATACCAAAAAGCTCGTGTTTTGCTCGAAATAGAAACCGCGCATTATTTTATGACGAAATAAGTGTGATCAACATCAGAAGGACGCACAGCTACAACACCGAGGAGTATTACTCTATAGCGTGTAGGAGCTGAATTCCAGGAGCAGCTTCGTAAGCACACTGATCTGTGTGAAAAGGCAGGCCGATGTTTGTGGACGCAACATTTTCTTTGCTCTTCTCATCGAAGACATTGAACCACTGAGGCAGTAATAAAAACATTTCAACACATAAACCATCACAACATGAACTGAGACAAACAACAGTCTACTTGATGCAGGTTTCACCGAATGAACAATGCAAACAGCTTGTTGTGTGGAATAAGAATGAGGTCGTTGGCATGCATCAGGCACTTTGTATTAGGTTCCGCACTAAAGAGCAAAACAATTTTCTACAGTATTATGCGGGGAACTCGAAATTCAAGAATCTTGAATCATCGTTTTCCGATACAGGAAGTTGAAAAATGTGTGTGATGTCACTCAGTTTGTTACAATGTTTTACACGTCCTTGGCGTCTTGACGATGTGTAATTTTTTCTATTTATAATTTGTTGGGATTGGGTACACTAGCTTATACAAGTCAACACGTTTGTGATCTCATGCAATACACACTAGTTTTTCCTGGAAATTGCTCTTTTGGAAGACCAAGCATTCCACAAACAGTCACTAGCTAACACAATTTTGGTGCTCCAGATTTTAGAGCTGATTCAGACTAAATTAGGGGTACTGATTCCAAAAATCATACTCATTTTTCTCTACCAGATCAAATTTTCAAGTTCCTTCAAAGTTTTAATACCATTTATGTACCTTAAAGTGATTGTTTGCACGTTTTCCATCTTTTACTCCCGCTTAGAAGGTTTTAAGCTGGTTGCCTGTTTGGATTTTGAGGCTTGTTGGCGGGTTCAGAGTGTGGCGGTGTCCGATGTAAGTTCAATGTTGGAGTCAGGATTGAATTTAAGCAGATTGCCATTGAATTTAAGTGTTGCACTTGTATTACACTTACGAAACTACATTTCATCTAAGATTCTGCAGGTTTTGTTTGTGTAGTTTTTGTAAGAATCTTAGTTATGGATCCAACATCGAGAAGACATTATGTAAATGAACCAAACGTTTTCTACTATGCTTGTGGTCAATACACACTAAAGCATAGCAGGAAAGCAATCAATAATTTTTTAAAGAGTGCTTACTTTGCCTACGTCAAAGTGGTGCTGCGTTTTGAGCACCGCATATTTTATGTAAATTTTGCGTATACAGCATTTTCGCCAATGGACGAACAACAACAGAAATAGCCCAAGGTTTGCTGTTCCAGTGGTGTGGAATGAGCCAAACGATCACTACAGCGACTGCTACTTTTGTGTGATGAAAACCAATGGCATAAATAGGAAGAATAAGAACTCTTTGAGATACCCAACATAAACTCGGCGATCCGGCTAGTTCCACACAATTGAGAATTTCCTGTACCTGTGTTTGAAGGCTTGCCGCAATTAGATACTCTTTCCAGTGACAAAGAGCTTGTTTCAACAGGTAGTGATTTTACTCTTGCAAATAACGATCTCCCATCTCTAATATCTGTTCTTTTCACCAATTCTCAGAGACCTTCCAAGCGATAATTTGACTGAGGTTTGACAATTTTAAAGGATAAGTTGACTCAGGCCCACCACCGGGGTGGGCAACTGGGAAATTGCATCCCAAAAGCATGTCTAGTTGTGACGTACAGCAACAAGTTACAAATCATTTTGTTCCCCCACCCGACAAATATCAGCTGGTTGCGGCCTTGAGTTGACTTGTTATGGATTGATTATCATGGGCGTCCGCAGAAATTTTTCCAAAGGGGGCAACGTCGACATTTCGCTTATCCTTTTTCAGGTTGCGAAAGGCTCAATGCAAATGGACCTTCACAAAACGCTTTACCTTTTCTAGACCACAAAGACAATTCCCCATGAAAGCAATCACTCCGTTTGCATTTGTTTGAAATAGTATTCAGGTGGAGTTGTATTCGTGTTTGCGAATAGGTCGTACATTTTTGTCATCCTTTACAAGTTTTGCTGAATTGGGGAATCATCCAACATCAATATTATTGTTAACTACAGACAACTGAGTCTGAATTGGTCTTGAAATATCCACAAGTGCGTTTGCGGTGCTCACAATAGTCTGTGCGGGTTGAACCTCACTTCTCAAAATTTAGTCTGAAATGTTTTCTACACTTTGGCTATCAAAAATGTTTTTTCTTTTCATAAACTAGTTAATGTCCATTTTTCGAGCACTTTCTAAAAATAAGTTATAATTTCAAAATCATCAACGGCCAGAACATCAGTAACGCTGAAAAAACACGAAAGGTAGACACTCGCAAAACTTCAAGCAATAAAAGTAGACCTCTGTAAGTTGACAACGACTATCGGACAACTTTAAGTTAGAGCACCACGAAGGCTTAAAAAATTGCGCAGATGAATTATGAAAACTCACCAGAGCAAACACAGCTTTGCACTTGCTCACTCAGAAGCAGGCCCGTAACCAGCTTGGGACACCAGGAGGAGCGAAGAATTTTCTGAGAGGGGCCCAAATTTTTGAGCGATGTCCACTACGTTTAAAAGATGTCCAATGCATTTTTCCAGGGGCAAAAAATTTTCTAGAGGGGGTTTCGCCCCCCTGGTTATGAACCTGCTCAGAAGTCAGAACTAAACCATATATATATTTCCACAAGCTTGCATATCTAACAAGCCACGCAGAGTGTAAAAAGAAGACTGCATAAGCGTATAGTTTGATTCAGCCAGCGTGGTCCAACTACAGGCCTACGGGTTGCATGTAGCCCGCCACAGCTTTTCTGCGTCCGCGATATCATTCAGAAAAAAACTTCAAATTTAAAATTTGTTGAAAAACGTGTGAGGTTACATTGTTTCATTGAATTGCTTGCGCTGGATAAAGTGTATCTGCACAAGAACAATGAATAATACCTTTTCTGTGTAACATTGCTGTTTTTGTTTCATTTATTTATTTTACGACCAAATTAGAAGGTACGGCCCTATCCTAACACTCCGCTGGGGTAACTGACTGAATAACCTCTGTGCTTTGTCGGTGCCTCAGCGCTCGTTGTCTAGAATAGTCCGTCTGGCGCAATGAACTCAGTAACATCAAATGAATCTGTCTTTTTATCCGGTAAATGCGGCCTTCTCAAAGTAGCTCTCGAGCCAAATTATCCCTGCAATAGGTAATTTTAAATACTGTGGAACAAGCATAACATCTTTTAATAAAAATGTAAGCTACTACAATACTAACGCGGTAGTAGAGACTGTAAAGAGCTTTTGCAAATTAGTGAGCAAAGATAGATTTCCCAAACTGAACGATTTCGCACTAGAAATGCGCTCGACGTTTGGAAACACATACATGTGTGAGAGTACGTACATTTTCCACGATGAAGCAAGTCAAAACTACAGTAAAAACAGAAATTGAATGGCAGATAAAACAATCCACGATAGTCTCCGAATTACTGCCACTAACACTGGAATTGCTAAAGGAACGATAGTGTCAGAGACATAGGCGCAGCCAGAGGGGGCCTACAGGGCCAAGCCCCCCAACATTTTTAGAACATATAGGCATTTGTGCTTTGAGAGGCGGTATCCCAAAGAAAATAGTGTTATTCGCCTATAATCAAACATTTTGGCCTCCACAAAATGTTTGGGCTGACTACGCTACTGGTCAGAGAAGTCTCGATTACAGGGCACAGGCAGAGGCGCAGCCAGAATAAGGCCGAAGAGGCCATGCCCCCCCCGAAAAGCTTGTTAAGATTTATCGCTGGTGTTTTATATCAATCTCAACTGTTCGAAAACAAACGGAAGGAACAGTCGGACTCGTGTCGTGTTCTCTCACTGACCAAGGTTTAACGTGACTTTTTGCGATTGGATGCGAAACTATACGACTAAAGCATGCAACTTTGTTAGCAAACTTGCCAATTAATGCGGACAACACGAGCTGAGGTGTAGCCTGAATGAAATGCAAGGGCGCAGCTTTCTTGCAAAGGAGTACAAATTCAGATAAGACATTTTTGATAAGATTATTTGCATGAAGTATTGCCGAACCAAATAGAAACATACTTGGTCAAGACATGATCAACCCCAAGCGCACCACGCAATGGAGTGTTATGCAACAACGCACTGTTTCTCACAGCACGGTTGGCATTGTGGCTAGTGGGTACCGAGGTTTTCCGCAAGGCCGCCCAGGGCAAGGAAAATAGACACATTGGGAAAATAAGACGTGGACCAAATAACCGCCCGGGCTGTTATACGGCAGTTGCATATTGCCTGTGTCTGAACTTTATTCACTAAAGCACTGCGAATCACCTTTTATGTCATAATGGCTTTTTACATTGTATGTCATAATGAGGCACAATACAGTCTGGAGGGTGGGCACAAATATCTAAATAGTTTTCAAACTCTTTATAACGTTGGACGTACCGTAAAAGGGAACAGGTACAAATACTATTCAACTGAAATCTTAGCACTATATAAACGCCCACCTAAAATAAGCGCCCATGGGCGGACTAAAGACTGGGCGGCCTTCCGGAAAACCCGGCATGCGATGCCAGGTAATGATATAGGGCAGTGATGGCGAACCTTTTATAGACCGAGTGCCTAAACGGCAACCCTTAACTCACTTATGTATTCCAAAGTGCCAACACGGCAATTCAACCTGAATGGGCCAACTATGTTTTGGGTTAGAAAAAAAAACTTATGCATTAACATCTTTTGTCTTAATTGTTAATTTCAAACTTTCAGTTATTATCTTGCACATATGTGCAACATTCGAGGGCTACTGCTGTTAGATTAGATCGTATTGTGAACTGGCATGTTTCCAATCAAATTTTATTTGAAGTATCTCTCAGTTTAAAACTCTTGGTTTATTAGAGAGACTTTTTAATTAAAGATTTGTTTAAAAATGTTTAAAAATGAAAGACGTAAAGGAATATTCAGTTAAATGGACACTGGGACAGTAATCGTGAATGTCTTAAATTCGACAAAGTAGGCAAACCTTCAAGTTCAACAATAATTGCTGCTAATAATTATCAATACATCGTATCAGGAAAATGCACTGCCAGCAATGACATTAAGATACATCACACTTCTTACCAAATGCTTTAGGCCAAACCAGTTTTATCACCGGGCGGAATTAATTTCGCTACATTATTCCGAGTGTGTTAGTAATAAACACTCAATCGTTCCTTCAGCAGGCCCGTAAATAGGGGGGTAGCAGGGGGCGAAAACCCTCCTAGAAAGAGTTTTGTCCTCATGGAAAAATGTGCTGGATAAAGTTAAAAACTATTGGACATAGCTAAAAAAATTGTGCACCTCTCAGAAAACTCTTCGCCCCCTTGGTGTCTCAAGCTGGTTACGGGCCGGTCCTTCTGTCTGAGGCCCCTCCGTAGCTGTCGGGCCTCGGAACAATGTACCTGTTGGACCCCAGTCTCATAGCCCCTGAGACAGTAACCCAAACTCTGAGCTGCGAGTTAAACCTTACAGAGACACTCCCATTGTGTCTCTTTCTCAAGCATTCACACACTGTTGCACTTATTTGCAACGTTGCCAGTCACAACAGCAACAAATGGACGTTCATTTTCAACGCTCCAACGGTTGCTAGCCTATCTACGCAGCACTATGGGGCAAAACCAGGCCCGTAACTAGCTAGAAAAATTTTCGGCACCCCTGTTAAAATGTGTTGGACATACTTTAAAACTAATGGAAACAGGCCCGTAACCAGGCGAGAAGGGGTGCGAAACCTCCCCTGCAAGTCTTTTCGCCCCCCCTGGAGAAATCTGTTGGGCATATAGTTGAAAGCTATTGGACATAGTTTGAAAAATTTGGGCCCCTCTCAGAAAACTCTTCCCCCACCTGGTGTCCCAAGCTGGTTACGGTCCTGGGCAAAACCGTCTGATGTATTGACTTTTTTAACGAATAATCATGATGTGGCATTGATCCTGAGATGGTTATCGACGAGTTGTTCAAAAAGAAACGCAGACTGAATTTTATCTTTTAATTGTGCTCGCAGGAATTTTGTAAAGTCAAAAGTTGGCTATTGGCATCCTCTGATTTGTTCCTATGATCCACTTACATACGTTTAGTTGATCTTGACTTATTCAATAGGCATACTAAGTGATATTCTCGAGGACAACATTATACGGCGCTTCGCTTTCCGCTACTCTTAATGTTCATTGAAAACTGTTTGGTTAACAACTGCTTGTGAATGATCACTGCGAAAGCAAATGTTTTCTTGTCTTTGTTAAAATTTATTGATGCCGACTGGCAGAAGATATTTGACGTCATATCCTGTTGTATTAGACCAGAAATTGACCAGTGAGATCAAAATGATCTTTGTGCAAAATAGCTAAAGTTTGAAATCTGATAACGTCAGTGACTGGCCCCTTCCGAACATAATTCCTGGCTGCGCCCCTGGGCACAGGCATGCCACTGATAGAGATTAGTAATAAATTGCTATTGTGTAATAATTAAATGACGCACTCACATATGTTCCCTTTTTCATTTTTCGATGTTGTAAACCTGTTGTTTTATACATCATTTTATTGGAAATGGCCCGCAAGTTGTCACGTTTTTGTAAAACGGCCCGTAGGTAAAAAGTAGTTGGCCCACGCAGGATTAAGCTATTCACTCAGACTTATCGGTCACACACTCAGTCTCACACTTGCAATGGATATTTCAAACTTGTCGTTACATTGCTATAGATTCACTCTGGCTTCTTTTCACACAGTATAAAACTACGTGGCTTACCGCTATCAGCAATCACTGTCTCCCCGCACTATCTGCCAAGATATCTGCGTTCAACAGCAAGCAGCAACATGCGGCAAAACGCCTACTATCGTAACTTGAAGTGAACCATGGTATTGTTACGTAATAAAGACCAACAGCAGAAGAATCCGCTCCCAAGTGCGGCCACGCAATGGAGCAGACATAAGCGAACTGCAAGCTCCCTACTGCGTATCACCAGTACCGTGGACGTGGCTCTTGTGCAATGTGAGTGTCTTACCGGCAAATAAACTGTCATTGCAAGAATGAAATAAATTAATCGAAATTGAGCTACTGACTTCACGTTTTCTAGAAAATTTTATTTCCTAGGCTCAATTTCCAGGGGGGGGACAAATGCCCGTTTTACCCCCCCCTGCGGACGCCCATGCCGATCAAACACATATGCATACTTTTGTGATTTGTGTTTCTGCAAAATTGTGTTGCTATTACAATAACAACCAACTGTTTTGACCTTACTACGCATTTTTCTTCAGTGGGCACATCACAACAGGAAAACTAGATCTGATAGAGCAAATGGACTGCATTTTTAAGATCAGCGGCCCAGAATTAGGTAAAATCAGTTGAAACAACTATGACACCAAAGCATTTTTTTGTTGGCCAGTGTTCACAGTGTGTTTAGCGTTGTTTTTATGGTACAATTCTGTAAATCGTAGTCGACTGTGCAAGTGGCGTTTGAAGCGCTCTACGTCTAAAGTTCGTACTGTCAAAAGCGGTTTAAAAAATATTACCTACAAATTTCCAACCGCAGTGTTACGTGTAAAATTACTTGACATTTCGATGGATCTATGAAGATGTTGTTTATGAGCACACCATGCCTATTGGAGCATGGTGTTATGGGCATTTAGTCGGTCTGAAGTGGATACAGTTTAAAAAATTAAGTACGGTAAACGTGGAATAAATTTCGACAGCAACATCATCAAGCAACTGTCTTTCCTAGGCGACAAACACTAAGTTTTGACATGATCGTTGCGTGATATGTAAACACCGAAGTTCGGGCATTGTTTTCAAGTCAACAACCACGACGGGTGTAAACGAGTAAATGTATCATAATATCAAACTCCGGACAAGTTACTTTTCATCTCAATCAAGGTGCAAAAATTAATTGCGGTAAGTATAATCATGTACAACTTATCGTTGAAAAGTTCTAATTTATAAAACAATGTAGAAATCTACCAAACCTTTCTTTTTTTAAAGTTTGACGCTGCTAGTGGGAAATTCTTAAAAATTGGGAAAGAAATGTTCTGTCCTCTTCGTCTACGTATTGCAGAGCGGCCGGAAAAGATACACCCTGTGGCAACGATAGGTATATAGGCCGAATGGTCGAGCAACTTTTCATGTTTTGTAGGTTTAACGGACGTTTGTGCGAATTGGATGTTTTCGTTCTCTTTCAGTCCACTCCAGTAAAACCGACATAGGAAACGCTAACAATGACCATACAAAAAAATTTTTTAGGCCTACACCGGGTTTTGCGATAAAAATGTGGCTGGTCGTACAAATTCGTCGACGTGGCAATCAGGCGCAAAGATATTCGGGTTACGCGAACTTTCATCGACATGACAAATGACGATCCAGAGGTTTACTGCAAGTCGGAAACACAGCAATCGGGTGAGAGGCCGTTGGATATAAACGACGTCGGGCCAGGTGTAGCATTTCATTTTACTCAACTGTTTGACCATAAACAGTTATTCCTTTGAAAACCGTGACGCCCCTGACGTTGTTATAAGCTTCCATAAAATCATATGCAAATGAAAGTGAACTTGTTTCTGCCGTAAACGACTTTGTATGTCAGTTATGGATAAGGTTTCTTTCTCGCAGCTTAAACAAGCCTGCTTAAATACTACCTTTGTCGAAGTTTAAAAACATTGTGTTTGATCAACCTACTGATGACATGATGCATGCCAATGGCTTACAAACTTAATTGTAACTGACAGGTAAAGCAAACTGCTTTGTTGGTGAACAGCTTTTTGCTTGTCTTAAAACTTAGATTTTGTTGATATTCTTTTTAGTGTTACAAAGATTCAACTCAGTTTTATCGCAAATTATTAATTTGTTCTCAAATGCATTTGGCCTGAGAAACCAGTCTATAAAACCAACTGTATATTTTATCAAAAAAATAATTTTTTCGAGACTCTGTTATGGTATCCACGCTATTCTACTATACAGTTAACTCAGAACCCATCATGAATATACAGTAACTGCTCAACTACCAAATTTACTGCAAAAAGATTAGTCTCAAATTTTCAGCTGTAAAATCACAATGCAAACTGTCAAAATTGACAATCTGCGCCGCAAGACTCTTTTGAGCAATCCGATTATTATTTTTATCCGTAGATAGAGAAACACAATATAGGTCGGGTGCTATGCTGTATACAGTAAAACTGATGACACAAGCAAGACCAATCATTTCCAACTGCGCTGCTTCAGCCAAGCACCACCGAAGCTAAATTCCATAATATTAATACTTTTGTGGACGAATACTGGTCTGAGGGTGACACAATTTTGAAACGAAACTGGTGAAACAAAGACTAAACACTCCTTACCTTCCCATAAATCGTTTCGATGATAGGGGCTAACTTTTTTCCAACCTGAAAAAGCATTTACTGTGTTAAATACACCAACAAATTTAAGAAAACGCATCGTGAAATTAGAGTACTTCAACAACGGTGCCTTCAGACGACGGTAGATTTTCCACCACAAGGAATCCTCGGGTGAATGCTTTTTCCATAAACCTGTTACCAAAAAAACTTGCGTTGCACTAGAGTAGGTATTTCGCCAGCTTATTTAAGGAAAGAACATCGAAAACTGAACCCGCAAATGCTGGAATCACCAGGCATTTTTGACTTGTTTTTGTTTTCGCCAGAGGTCGATAAGACAGTTTCGCTCTCTCCTCTAATCTAATAGAAACAACGTTTCAGCGTTACGTTTATCGAATCAATGACATTCCACAAAAAAGGGGAGTAGTGGCCAACATGATCGTTCCTGCTGCGATGAAAAGCCACTTTATACTAAGCACTAAGGAAAATGTGTAACTTTGATGAAACATGACTTCAGTGAATTCCGCTATCATGCTTGTTCAGATTTTTTGATTTTTACAATTTTTGCAAAACACAATCAAATGTTTGTTTGTCATGCAGACAAGCAAACGTTTGATTTTCTCCTAAAAATTTTGTTATCAATATCATTATGTGATCTATTGACTTGACAACTCTATTCAAATGATCTAAAACTTCAACAGAGTGTTTAGGAACAACTCAAAATTTTATTTTATGTTTCATGTTTTTATCGTTTTAATAATAGAAACAGCCATAGGCGTACGAGGCGGGGGGTCTGGAGGGGCGCCGCCCCCCGGGCTTGAAAAATTTCAGGGCAAACTCTGTTTTCAGGGCAAGCGCTAGTTGCCCAAATATCCTGAATGATAAAAAATATTTAAATACAGCGAAAATATTCGGGGCAGGTCTGTTTTTCAGGGCAAGCGCAAGTTGCGTAAAAATCCTGAATGTAAAAAGTATATTCAAGACAGTGAAAAATTCCTGGGCAACTCTGTTTTTCAGGGCAAGCGCAAGTTGCTCAAAAATCCGGAATGTAAAAAGTATATTCAATGCAGTGAAAATTTTCAGGGCAACTCTGGTTTTCAGGGAACGCGCGAGTTGCTCAAAAATCCCGAATGATAAAATATATTTCAATACAGTGAAACTTTTCTGGGCAACTCTGGTTTTCAGGGAACGCGCGAGTTGCTCAAAAATCATGAATGATAAAATAGTTCAATGCAGTGAAAATTTTCTGGGTAACTCTGTTTTTTTCAGGGCAAGCGCAAGTTGCTCAAAAATCCTGAATGATGAAAAATACGTATTCAATACAGTAAAAATTCTAGGGCAAACTCTGTTTTTCAGGGCAAGCGCAAGTTGCTCAAAAATTCTGAATGTAAAAAGTATATTGCATACAATGAAAATTTTCAGAGCAAGCGCTAGTTTCTCAAAAATCCTGAATGGTAAAAAATCTTTCAATACAGTGAAAAATTCCAGGGCACTCTGTTTTTTAGGGCAAACGCAAGTTGCTCAAAACTCCTGAATAGTAAAAAATATGTTCAATACAGTGAAAATTTTCAGGGGAAAATCTGTGTACAGAGCAAGCGAAAGCTGTTAAAAATCCTGATTGTGAAAAGCATATTCACTACAGTGAAAATTTTCAGGGCAACTCTGTTTTTTCTTCAGGGCAAGCGCAAGTTGCTCAAATCGTGAACTGTGAAAAAATTTTCAATACAGTGTAATTCACTTGGGGGCGATCCGTGTAATTTGGGCTAGTGTAGTGTGTAATCAGGACCAACGTCGTGATTGGTTATAGTGACTTTGATCTGCACCAAGCCCTCGTTTTCTGTGAAAATCGAACAATTGGATGTCGATAGTTCAACAGCTTGACATAAAAATTCGGTAACTCTTTCTTTGTTCGTTTTCGAGTCTTTGTTCGTTTTCGCTGGGTAGAGGTGCAGGGTGTTAAGATGACAGATTTTTTTCATTAACAAGAGTTTTAGAAGCGGGTAGGACGTACGTGCAGATTGCTTGGCTCGTTTGAGTGTGCGTCTTTGACTGCTGGTCCACGGTATATGCGTGGCTGCTGTCTGATGCTAGAACGCCAGTATGGTTTTCGCGCTGGCGCTTGAGTGGACAAGGTGCTGTTTTAAAAAGGCTCTGGATGGAAAACCTTGCACGATAGAAACACAAATTCTGCACAAAAACGTTAGTCATATTGTGTAGTTTATGAAAATCGAAATCAAACAATTGTTCCACTTCTTTTGGAGAGAAAAAACACCCTGAAAGAAGGGTGGAATGCCTGTTTTTTGACTTTGAAAATTTATTGCGCCTATTCCAACAATGGGAAAAATGTAAATAACACAGAAACGTTTGCTATAGCTGTTACAAAGCATCCTGCCAAGTTTGGAATTAAAAAATTGTAGAGAAGAAATGTTATAACAGTTTTTATATCACCTGGTCCTAGACAGCAATTCTTCTTTTCGACTCCGTCCGAAAACGCACATGCGTTCAGCTGCCCTTTGCCGATCGCTAAATAACTCAGTTTGGTTTCGATTTGACTAAAACGTACAGCACTATTTCGTTTCGATACTTAAAACCTTCATAGATGTTTTCGTTGCACCATTTGAACTACGAAAAAAATTATTACACACATTGTACAACGAAAAAACACGAAAAATTTTATTTTCGCATGAAAAAGCCACACAAAATTTTCTTTGCACAAAAAAACAACATAAAATTTTATTTGCACGTGGGCGGAGCATTCGACAATTATCAGCTCTTGGATGCTGAAATGCAACGCTTCTGCTGTTGTTGTTGTTGCAGAAAAATGTGAATATCACAGAACATGTTTTGATTACTTTGTAGCAACCGCATGTCAAGATTGCAGTGCATGAAACGAGAGGAAAAAGCTACAACATTTTTATCAGCTGGTCGTAAATATGGTTTGAGATTTATGAAAAAGTTATGCACGCACGTTCAGGTGCTTGGCGTTGTTGCGCTTGGAAAGGACAAGCGGCAAGGGTGTAATCCGAGCTATTGTTGGCAGCAACCTTTAGTGTTCTCTGTTAACTCCAAATCTCCATTGATATATATTGCTGGGAAGCAGCGAAAAGATCACAAGTCGCGATCACTGAATTACTGCTTTTTCGCAAATCAACGGGTGTTATTCTTCGCGATGCCCTTCCTGCCTAGGCTTTGCGCTAAAGGGCCGTTTGAAAACTGCCAAGTGCGAATGTTTGTGAAGCAGAGCGCGTTGCCAAGTGCGAATGTTTGTGAAGCAGCCGAACAGGCGGCTCCAGCAGTTACTTGCTGTTGAAAATAAAACAATTTTGCAGCAGCCAAAACCGTCAACTTTTTACATAACGTTCCACCTCACACTAATTTTTTATCCACATCACACTGGCATGCGTTCACAAATGCTTTACACAAACGGGGTCATTTGAAATCTGCCAAGAACGAATGTTTGTGAAGCAACGTCGAACACACGGCTGAAGCACTTACTTGCTGTCGAAAAAAATATTTATGTTCAAGCAAAAATCATCAAATCTCTGCATGATAGGTTTTAACTCAGTAAGAAAATTTCTGAGTGATTGTTTATCCACATTACATTAGAAACCGCTCCCAATGAAATGAAATGTGACGAGACAATCAGCCACATGGTTACAGCAGGCCGATCTTATTTCCGCACTCGGCGAAACGCGTGCGTGACTGCAGGCAAAACCACCATGACTGCAGGTAAAATATACCATGGTTGCTTTGAAATGCTCTCCTGACCACACCGTACGTCAGCGAACATTATAAATATATGTTTCTGGTTGCTAGAGACTTCTACGAAATGTTCTTACTTTATTGAGGAAAACATACGACCCGGCACTCAACGGTTGGCATTTGAAGTTAAGTACGAGTATATCGTACGCCGGTCCATGAACATACCGTGGGCCGGCGTTCTGCACTTGGGCAAGTTTCCAGACAACCGGCGCTTGATGTGTTGTGCCTTGGTCAAGCGCACAACAGCGATAACACAGGCAGGTTTCTGGAGTCAGACCATACGATCCGGAACCGTCGCTTTTAAAACATTGCGTTGCGTCATCGAAGTCGCGTACACATTTGCATCAGTATTTACCGTAAAATTTAAAAAGCAATTACCGTAAAATTTCTTGTTTGAGAGAACACAACAAGTAAGGAACTTCAACCCCTTGAGTTAACAAGCAAGGTAACTGCAGAATTTGTCTATAACGGCACCTCTAGAGGATTGCATAAAGAACGTTATTGCCGAATTGACATTATAAGTGAATTGAAATGCATATAAAAGATGCCATCGCGACCGAACAAAATGTAACGTTAAGGGCGAATTGACGTTACAGGGGAAGCCGTTATAAACTATTTCAACTGTATAGAACAGATTTACGTAAGGTTTCAGGCCCCATTCGGATTAAAGTATAAGTTAGTTTCAGGGCAAATTGTTTATTTTTAGGGAAAATTATTATTTTCAGGGCAAATTTTTTTCGCCCTCCCAGTAAAATGCCTTCCCGTACGCCTATGGAAACAGCATTCACCTCGCTGAAAAGACGTGTTGTGTGTTAGAGTGTGCTCGGCAACAGTCGAAAAAGGCTATGCAGCGTGCGTTTGTAAGAGAATTCAATAAGAAAGTACCAGCTGTAATACAGATTTGGAAGTGGCACAGAAAGTTCAAGGGTGGGATGTTGTTTGTGCATGGCCAAAGGACCTGGACGACCACCAGTATCTGCATGCGATCTACATATGTTTGGATTCCTCGATCTAATTTTTATGAATTACTCTTGCATAATTGTGAAACCGTTCAAAAAAACCACCTACGCTTGAAGTTCCCGTCTAATGTTTATGAATAAATCTTGTTCTACTAAATACTAAGTCTGATTTATTTCATACGCCTAGAGTTTCTAATCACCCCGATATATACATCTCAAATGATAAAGTTTTGAAGCACCCTGAACAAAAAACATTTTTGAATTAATAAGTAACTCCTCCAGTTTGCACATGCATTCGTTTCCAAACACGTTTTTTGTTGACAACTTTGCAGTCGATTTTAATTGGCACATTTTTCGTTGATTCAAAAGCTACGTTTCCACGTACTTAAATTTTCCTTCGTCTGTGTTCAGCTCATTGGCATCCATTCTCGGTATTTCCGTAGTTTGCGGATCGTAGAAAGTCAAATTTCCTTGAGTGATTAAAACATTTCTGCATTGATCACAGTAGCAAGCCGTTCGTAACCAGCGGCTATCCATCAAAGTAACGTGATCATTGTCAGGATCCACCGCAAATGAGAGTTTTGCTGCAAACAGAAAAGAACGTTGAGTGGCGTGGTGGTGAAACAGATTTGCACAAATACACCATAAATCAAAACCTGCTGGCATGGGCGTCGGAAGGATTTTTTCTAGGGGGGCCAATAGTGGATTTTTCCATGCTTAGTTCCAGGGGGGAACAGTGTTGATATTTCATTTTTTTCCACTCTAAACTAAGAGAACAACCCTTTTGCCAAACATTTGATAGGAAAATATAAAATTGCACCCCCATCCGACGCCCATGACTGCTGGGTGCCGAAGTAAATCTAAACGTATAGTAGACGCAAGAGCGAAAGCATTTTTGTAAGCAACATGCTGCGAATAAAATTCAAACAATACCAGGCAGACAATAACCCATCTGGTCTTATATTACCTCCATCGTCCTGAATTTTGACAGAGCTCAAGTAAAGATCACAAGGCAATTTATGTCGAGCAACGTTGGCCTGGCCAACGACTGTTCTTCGGCAAGTATCACAGCGACAATTGCACCGAAGCCAAAGTGCATGAAATCTGTGGAATACACCAAAAACTTATGGCTTTACATCTTATTGGAAAGTTACATGGGCGACCCAATTAAGAGCAATTTTCACTTAACAGTCACTGCAGTAGAAAGCAAACAACAATTTCAACTTTGGTAAGTAAATGCTTTATTTTGATGTTTTAAGCGCTCAACCAATAATCTCGATGTAAGCAACTTCGATTTCTTTTGATAATTTCATTTTCACTGTTGCAGCACAATTTCATTACATTTTTGTACACCACTGGTGACCGTACCATAGTAACAAACGCACATTCGTAGTATTAATCCATAAAAATCGAAGCCTCAATCCGTATAGCTGCTTCGCAAAATAAAACAGGTAGCTTGAAAATGTTTTATTACCACCTCATCTGTTGGAAAGAAGATAATAAACAAAACTATTTCCAACCAAGTCTGTTAAATTCAGTTGCGAGAAGTGTATGAAAGACAAAGCTTCAAATAGAAAGAGGCAGGAATGACGTTCTTGTTTTTGTAACAAATTTTTGTTGCATACGCAGTCCAACCTGACCCTGTCTGTGAAGAAATTGTACAGGATAAAACGAGTTGAAGATATTCATTTGCACCGTATCATTTTTACATACACTTAATGGTTGGTTTGCCAAGCAAATAAGGAGTATGAATTTTATTTACAAATATCGCAACTACAAAGCTTCACATTCTGCATTAATCAACCTAAATGTTGGACCAACTTTTGAAAAAAATCGATCAAAGAAACCTAACAAAGATTTAAAACTCGTTTCTGCATTTAAGTATTGCGTACGCTTTGTGTGTGACATTCAGTTACTGTAGATACATTTGTGAGATAACTTGACAAACTTGCGTTGGTCATTTTGGCACATCTTGCGAGTCCAATTGAAAACGAAAAACTGAAATGCAAGAATTTTATTTTATTTTTTTCGATTTTTCAAAAATGTGGGAAAAAAATGATCTGATTTGCTTGTATTTAGAAGTTTTCGCATGACGCATTGCATACTCAGTGGCGTATAAAGCCCAAAAAGAGGGAATGCTTTATCAACTCGAAGATCAATAGGCAACCATAGCTGGAATCACCATAGTTCGGAGGATTTTTGTTGAGTAATACGCAACACAATAACAGCAAAGTTGCCGATTTTGTTTGGTGCCTAGTGATTTACGGAATCGCTGTTTCCTTTTTAATAGAGCTGGGGTGCGACCAGTGGTGCAGTTCTAAAAATTGGTGGTGAAAACCGCTATCACGAAAAAATATGGTTTGGGACATAAAAACTGTTTGGATTTTTATGTTGAATTTCACTGAAAAGTAGCCGTCATTACTTTGGCGCCTATAGAAAACGCTGCTTCCTTTACAGAATGTTTGAGAAATACCGTTCCCGCAGACTCATTTCTCCCACGTTCTTTTTGCGCAAATAATATAAAACTTTCTGAAAACTGCAAAAAATTCCGAAACTTTGATCTGAAGTTAGCACGTTTTGAAAAAATTTGAGGGCTTTTTCAATTATATAGTCTCCATGGCTTCTATCTCGATCACTAAAATGTAGGAGGTGCAGTCACCTAAAAAGTTTAGCTTTCACTTGGGAAACTATAGTTAGTGACACACCCCAACGACAGAAGCTTTGATTTCTTTCTCAAGCTCACGTCTATCAACACATACTTGGTAGTTTTCTTCAAGGGTATTTTCGTGAAAAAAGAGAAGTGGCAACTACCAAGCTCACAGTAAAATCTAGTCCAGTGTAGTACATCTTGTTCGATGGTTTTTGAAGACGTACAGTAGAAATTTTGACAAAGTCATGCGCAACAGACGTTGATGACCCCATCAGCAAAGTGATTAATGTTTAACATGATCAATGTCGGTTTTGTTTAGCAGACTGACTAACATAATTTACTTTGACCTAGCATATCAAGTGGAGTTTTACCCTGCAATCAGAGACATAGCCAAATGGTGGGTGCTGGGTCGCCGTTTGCAATTGCCTGCCTGCAATTGCTGGCGGCCTTGTTTTTCAGTATTTCGCTTATGTCGATCACCGTATTATTTCCCGCCCATCCAATATTCGGTAACACATTTGCCTGAAGCGGGATTTTGACACGAAGAGCACATACGCATTTTCGCAAAGCGCTGTTCGAAAATGAGGTTCTGAGTTGAATGCACTGGAAAGTTGTATTGCTACTTATCATGAAACTGCGTAACTGTGAGGCCATGTCTATCCGATTGACGTTTTAGAACGTGATTCTGTTCTTACTCTATCAAAGATTTTGTATGAACATTACTTCCAACCAACTTACCGTAAATTTGACTTCACTTTATATCACGCAGCCTGCTTCAAAATTTTTATGCATTTTCGGTAACGTAGCAATAACTCTGCAGAGAGTGAACCTGGGAGGACTTGCGAAGTCGTGAAAGGGACAACAACACAAAAACCAGTGATTTAATTAAAATCATATCAAAGCAAATGACTTTTACATTGCTTTTTATTACAACATGACTTAACTCATTTTTTTCGGTGTTATTTGCTTACGTCGATATGCCTTTGAAAAAATATGTTGCCGCAAACGGTTCCACGAAACCCTAGTTTCTCATTGGATGTAAAACTCACTCTTTCTTAGCTCACAAACGGAATCCCAGTTGTAACTATGTAATTTAATATTTTGTCTTCACGCTAAGAGAAATAACTTTGCGTGCAGCCGATCAACTTTGTCATTTCTCGGATGCCCGAGAGAGCAACACTGCAAAATGTGCTAACATACAAGATATATTTGCGTTTGTTTTGCTCATGTATTGTAATGCCTTATTATTTTCCGAAGTATCATACCTGCTCAAGTGGCCATCAGACCAAACAACTTCAGCAACATTCTTTCCACCGCCGATTCTCGCATCAACAACTTTGCACACACCCATTACTGGACAAGGCTATATCTGCTCAATGAAAATTCAGTACAGCAAGTTGGTAACCACCTAAGCGTTGGCAGTGTTGCTGATCAGAACAGAACAAGAGTAAGCTTAAGGTTAACAGCAAAAGTTACAGCACTGCATTATCGGCAGCGACAACACCTGAAGCTTAAAGCAACTCACTCCATAGAATCTAACAAACCAATGTGGGACTCACAGCAGAACCAGATATAAAAGTAGCAGCAACTTGATCGGCTCAAAAAAGGACGAAGCATAACAATCCAGCAAATGTTGTTTGCAACCAACCAAATGCATAGCTCTGGTTCGCTAGCTCACCACGTGGTTGTTTTCTCAGATTACAACGGGCGCAATGTTATACAAAGCTGTCAAAGTCACGAGTTTCGTCGCCGCCGCATATGGCAAGCTCGAACAGAAGAAAAACGATCTTGTCAATACAGCACGGTCGCATTGTTCAACATCTGAAACTGCATGATCGTGTCAAAAAAACGGTCAACTGCATTTCCCCAAAGAATGATTTTTCGCAGCAGAAAAACTCTGTGACACGTCAGTGCATGGGCAATGGGGTATGGAAGAAATAGTTGTCGTGGTTACGGCTGTTTGATTTTGAGTTCATTTCTTAAGTCTTTGCATTTGTCATTCTGTGCTGGGGTGCGGAGAGAAAATGGGGCCACGGTGACCCAGGCCCGTAACCAACTTGGGACACCGGGGGGGGCGAAAAGTTTTTTGAGAGGTGCCCAAATTTTTTAAACTATGTCCAATAGTTTCAAACTATGTCCAACAGATTTTTCCAGGGAGACGAAAATTTTTCTAGGGGGGGCATCGCCCGCCTGCCCCTCCCCTTGGTTACGGGTCTGCGGAGACCAAAGAACTGCTTTCTTCCTGTGCACTGTAGGAATTCCATGGGATTTTTTGTTATTACGGCTATCTCGCGACTCCCATAGAGCTCATCGATAGAGTTTAGACTTGGATGTGTTAACTCTGGACGAAGATTAACTGCAACTTTCAAGCCAGAAAAATGGTAGCAAACCAGCCAAGCCGAAACCGCTTATAAAAAGCATATGTTAAAGATCGAGAAGGTGGTTAAGATCAATTTCTTTGATATTGCACAGCAATGCCAAATTTGCTTTAAACGACTGTTTTCAGTTAATTTTTCATGAAAAGACAAAGCGGTTTCAAGAAATGTAAAACGTTTGCTTCGTGAGATACTTTAAAAACTAATAATTTTGGAGATAATAAAATTTCTCAATCTGTGATCAAAGAAAAATATCAAAACCAACGTCAAAAACCTGCTCTTTCTTCCAACGCCGAGACGACCGCAAGTTCAGTAGAACTATAGCATGTGCTGTCCTCAAACACTCCCAACAACTCTACAGCTGCTGAAAAACGTTTGCAATACCATTTTTGTGTGGCCTTGGTTTAGTGCTTGATACTTTTGCAAAATAACAGATTTGCTCTGGCATGAGTTTACAAATTAAAGCCTAACAAAATGAGCTGAAAAAAACTGAAGGAGTTGCTGGATTCACATCATAACAATTTTTTTAAATCTAAAATTATACGACAACATTTCGTTTCACAAAAATAAACTAGCATTTAAACTTTTGTGCAAGAAGTCTGCAAATTTCTTAATAAAGAATTAATTCATTGCGAAACACGCTTACACAAAAACAATTAAAAGTAGGTTTGCAAAGCCACAAATTTTGCAAAATCTTTGCAACATCAAGGCAATCCATTCTGAAAACACTTTTGTGCAGCAAATGCTAACGTTAGAGGAAATTTTGTCCAGAAAAATTCGTCTTCCAAAAATGTCTTATGGAAGAAAAGTTTTTCTGGAGATGAATAACACTAAGATGGGTTACATTGTAAAAGCTTTAGTTTACAGAGTGGAAGATAATTTCTCCAATTGCAGATGTTTTTTTCGCAATGGGTAAACTTTTTAGGTAGGGAACTTGCAGTTCTACAAAATTTTGTTTATCTTGGTTGCCTACAAGAGTGTAGTGGGGCGGGAACGCGTGGGAACGGCGTTCCCACACCTTTTTCATGTTTTCCTTGAAGCTGTTTTAAAATGGATAGTCTTTTGGGTGCGATCCCACACCTTTTTTATGAGCACTACATCCCTGGTTGCCTATCATTAACGTCAAAAGCGTGAGTTTTTACAAAGAAATCGGGACGATTTCAAGCAACAGCTTGTTGCTCTCTAGCTCAATCTGCTGCTGAGTTATGGCTGAACAAAATTTTCCCTTAGTGGGCAAATCATACCTTTCGAGGAACGTCTTTATTTTTGTCAAAAATTGGGTTTATGAGCCATTATTTTGGCTCCAAATATGCTAGAAAGCCAATCAAAGGCTCTAAAGATTCGGATCATAACCTAGTTTCCAAAAAAATTTTGAGCCAAAAAAACGGTTCGTTGGGTTGGCGCCTAGGGCCAGGTAAATTTGGCCAAAAAACGAAAACATGCCCCCCTTATGACGTTACCCACAGAAAACCCAAATCCCAAACAAAAAATCTTATTTTAAATCAAAACTAGAAGACTTGCTGAATCCGTAGAGGGTTTGAACAGCTCTCTAGCTCAATCGGCTGGCGAGTTATGGTGTTGCAAAGCTCTGCAAAAAATTGGGGTACGCGGGCATCAAACAATAGTTTGTACTAGACCTGTGAGTTTCGAATTTTTCCCAGCATTATCGCACTATTGCCTGAAAATGACCTTTATTCTGAAGACTCGTTTGCTTTTAACCTACGTTCCTCATTCACATTAGATTAGTACATTATCACAGAATCCAAAGCGCAAGCCGATTTTTAAACAATGTGAAGGCTCAACACTGGTTTTGAGATCGTTTTTGATGAGAGTTGGTTTCAAATAGGCAGGTTGTGGTCTCGAGATATTTTTCTAGATACAAGTTTATTTGTTACGATACACCATAGCACGCAGGGTCGGCCTTAAGCCGATGCAACCGATGCAGCTGCATTGGGCCCCGCGACTCTGGGGCCCCGCGCCATGGTGTCTGAGCACGTTATTCATTTTTTCCAGATACTCCTTGCGCTCGAGATTTCAGTAAAAACGGCTTCATTGTATAAACGTCATTGTTCGCAAAAAAATTAATCTGTTTTGAACCAACGATCAATTTCCTCTCATGTCGAACGTTATCAAACGTGATCAATGCTCATGCTATGGCGTTATATCTGCGCTCCACCATGTTCCACTCTTTATGTATGGAACTTGGTTGTTACTGCAGCCAGTTAAGAATGCAGTAGACCTACAGCCATTGCAAACAAGGTGTGTAGTGATTCAACTCGCAATAAACAGGTTAAGACGAGTGTCTGTCGTATTAAAATTGGTGGCAGTTCAGCCAACGTAACCAGGAGCGTAACGACGGGTGGGCAAGAGGGTACAATTCCCCTGGCGCCGGATCATTCTGGGGGCGCTCAATCACTGCGGAAGGCGCCAAATGTCTGCTGGTGGCGCCGAAAAGTCGCAACAGTTTCACAAGTACTTTCTTCAATACAGTAAATTTCCTTCCGAAAGGCCTCAGGTTCTAACATGGGGGCGCCAAACTTGCTTCGTGCCCCGGGCGCCAAACTTGCCTCGTGCCCCGGGCGCCGTGTAACCTCATTACGCCCCTGAACGTAACGTTCAATTTCTGAAAGTTCTTTCTGTTTTGGAAAGCTCTTGGTTGATTGCAAGTCATCTGCGTTTTGATAAAACCTACAGTTTTGCTTCATGGCAGATTTTAACATAGATTACGCATTTCAATATTTTGTCAAAATAAAATTAACTCTACGGCGATGAAACAAACGACAAAAGATGAGAGGTTGAACTCGTTGAAGCAAAAAATCGCATGCAAACCAGCGCAAAATTTTGTGAACTGTTCACATTTATATCCTTTTAACGTCATATGTGCCGAATTCGTCCCATCCAACGTTTTGTTCTTTTATTCTGCACACCGTTATTTTTATTGCTCAACGACCAGTGTCCCGAATTCGGTCGGAGTCGCACTTTCTTTTCAAGAGCTTCACCTTTTAGTGATCACAGGTTTGACATCCGCCATCTTGAATTCTGTTGACTGTTGGTTCTCAGCAGGAGAGATTCAATAGAGATTTTGATGAACATTTTTGGGAAAAGTTTTCAGTCCTGGACGACAGAAAAAATCAGGAATATTGAGTCAGTCATGTAGAATAGGAATCTGGCGTTTTTTGTTTAGTATCGTTGCTTTGTGAGTTTTTAGGAAGGTTTCTGTGGCTGGGACGAATTCGGCACAGTGGTCATTTGGGCGTAAAATTGTGGATAAACAATACTATTCTGCAAGTCTGGGCATTACAGTTTTTTTCTTTTTTTACAGTTATTGCTGTTTGCTTATGCGAGATATTTGTGGAAAAAAGTGTAACGTCTTACTAAATGAAACCAAGATCGTTTTATGGCAAGAAAGTGACTGGAAAGTAAGGTTTCCAGAATGTGAAAGTGATAATAGTAAGTAGTACGACAATATTGGGGATCCATACTACAGTATATTATTCCTACAAGAAACGACTTTACAGCGATTCATCTGATTCCAAAGAAGACAATCGTGACATGGCATTTCGCATTTAGAATGTTTGCAACAGTGATTCAAAAAGAAATGTTGAAGAGTCCCAAGCTTTCCACCTTGGAAGAGTCAGAAATTGAAGCATATCGTATTCCAGAATTGGGCTAAGACGAATGCAGTATCACCATAGTTCACATTTTCGTCTTGTTGATTTGGTTGTCATGATTAGATAGCTTTTGTATAGATAGGATTGTGATTATTTTGGTGTTCCGAATACAAAACAAAAAATTTTCCGGGCTTTAAATCCAGCGTAGCCTAACTGAAGCTTTTATCAAAAAAGGCGAAGACTTAATTTCCAAACAAATACAAAACCATCTTTGGACTTGAAATCTGGGGTATCTACAACAAGAGGCCGCAAATTCTGGGGAATCTGCTCTGCAGAAACATGCAGGTCACAAAATTACATGTGGAGAGATAAAATTGGTTGGAGCCTGGAGCGAGGCAACAATGATGCAAGAACCTCACGTCAGAGATGTAGTCGAGACCTAAACATCGAGACTGAGGCCTAGTCAAACCTTTGAGACCGAAACCTCATCGAAAAATACGAGACTTGAGAATCGAAAATTTGTGGATTATGCCGATATTTTTTTACAAATTTTCAAAAAATATTGTCGCGACTACGAAGTTGCAATTTTTTCGAAATTTGGCAGTTTTCCTACCTGCTTTGGTTGTTTCTTATCTGCAAATACAGCAGACAAAACACACGTTGATTTACAAAAGTTTTACTAAGCCATATTGTTGCAGTACTCAAAACCTCAAGCGAATGTACTTGTGACCGAGACAAGACGTCAAACCTTCGAGACTGAGACTTGAAAAATGGGAAGTCTCAAAACCGAGACCAAATCTCGAGACTCCATCACTGCCTAACATGAGTGGGGAAACTAATATTCTCTGTAGTAAATGCAATGTATATCTATTTCTGAACCAGTGATGGAGTCTCCAGACCCATTTTTGCGGTCTGGGTGTTACCATAAAAAGGCATATAGCTTTATATGTTTGCGTAAAAGCAAACCTGTTCATACTGTAATTTAAGACATGATTCTTATAACGTTTAGAGAATGTGACATGTGGCATGGTTTTCAGACTCTGTTCGATTTCTATCCAGAGTGCAGCCCCTCTATAAGAAATACGTTTTTTTCCAGAATTTGCAAAGACTCTGTATAAAATAATTTTGTTTTCTAGGAACTAGCACTGCTTTACACCCGAAAGTTTCTGTGAAAAGAAACATTTAACACGCGCTGAAAAACAATTACCCAAAGAAGATGCATTTATAATCGTGAACCAAATTGTAGCAATGGGAATTTATTTTTTCCGCTTAGCGTGGTATGCATTATTGCAATGCTCCATAGCAGCTTACTTAGCTTTTAATTGGAAATTATTTGCAGTACATTAATAAGATCATTTCTGCAGCAGTTTGCTATCAGAATTTCTCAGGATACTCATCTCCCGCTTTGTTTATAATTTAACAGTTTGTTCTCTCATTTTCGAAATTATTATGATATGATTTTTGCTCTTTTTCTTCGAAAAACGATAGGTTTAATATCTTGAAAGAATATATTTTAGACTTAGAGCGTCAGAACAACGTTTTTACATGAGGTCAATTTTTATCTATTATCTTAAGCGTATCTTTCTAGAAAACAATAAAGCTGATGCTCTGCATGTATCTAATGATGGTATGTGGGACGTGGGTGCCATGTTTACCTCGCGGTAACTGTGCTTTCAAATGCTCAATTCCTGTTGAATCATTACCTGTGTGGGAGCAAATATACCAAGCTTCCAGCATCACTCACACGCAGATTACTTCTTAAAACAGTACCAAACAAAGGCAATGTTTATATGCGCTGAAGTGATTAAGAGTTAGTGCGTGGAGGAACTGAGTGATATAGATCTGCGTTGGTGGTGGTTCGAAAGTTGGAAATATATGGCAGCTACTCTAAATTGTAAGGTAGCAACAGCGTATACTTGATACGAAGTATTTTAATCCAAGTTTTAAATCAGCAAGCAGATGGTAAAGGTATTGATGGTTCTGTATAGGCCTCGTCTGTCAGAAGCTAGGATTTTTAAACAGTCATAATGAAAAAAAGCACGAGTTGAAATCGTTAAATTACAATTACGATAAAAATTGGAATCTGACTGAACACTATTTCGACATTACTTTGATTTTTTACAAAAGGCTTTTAGTTAGTACAACTTAACTTATATTGGAGATCGAAGTGAACCAAGATCGAAGCGAAGGATTGGTTTAAACATGGAGATGAAGACTCGAAGCATGAAATGTGTTTGTCCATAAATATAACCCGCCTTCATTTCTTGAGTTTCAGAAAATATTTGGAGTGGTTTTGTTTTGTCTTTCCAACAGGTCACAGTATAAGGAACTTCATTTTGTAACACGCGATTAAGGAGACCAACAGGTTTAGCTAATGTTGCCATTATGGTTCTTTGAATTTAATCCCCAGTGAATCCCTGGTGTTCGGTAAGCCACCTTTTGGGGAAAGGTAGATTAAGTGCATCCTTAGAAAACGAGTGGTTCGATGGAGATAGATGCCAGGCACCCTTGGAAATTAACTGGACTTAATGTTTAGAAAGGATATTTCTTTTCAATGAACGGTCGTATATTGTATACCTTAAAGTGCGCAAACAAACCCTCCATGACCTAATTCTACAACGGCAAGTTCGCATGGAGTGTACTTACCGGCATGTCATGGTGCGTGGGAGGGATGTCTCCAGAACATTCAGAGACCGAGTTGCTGTGTGTAGACGTCGCAGGATATAAGATCACTAACGTCTAGTACAGGGGTGGGCAAATAATTTGGGTTGCGGGCCTGGGGTTCACTCTGAAAAGGCCACGTTTAGAAGAGGCCGTAAGCCTACCTTCTATTGGAGGTAGAAGCAAGGCGATGGGAATGGAAGCAATTCTTGAGTTACCGTCATAAGTTCGATGAAATTTCAAGTTTGAAGCTTTTTCCTGAATGCTTCCGCGGGCCACATGTGGTGGGCGGGCACATGTGGCGGGCCGATAATTGCCCACCCCTGGTCTAGTACAAACCTCCACGCTCGCGACTTTCACCTACGACCATGCCGACGTAACGCCAGGGACGCCAGGCGCTCGGTAGCTAACAGAGTCTGAGAAACCTTCTTCTAATCTATCGGTATGGTTTGGCAAAACCTCCTTGTTCAACCAGTTTGTGGGTTGTTGTATCTTCAGGGGAAAAAGGTAAAAGAGGTTGCAAAAACGCGTGAATTTCGACGTAAAATGCAACAAAAATTTTAGCTCGGAAGTGTTGATAAACTTGTTTTGAAAAATTCAAGACAAATTTTAGTGAAACTGAAAATTTTCCAAGTTCCGGGTATCGGTTGAGCTAAAGCTTCGATAGCTTGTACAACTGCCTTTGAGCAAAGGCCGATGGCGATTCTAGAATTATAAAGGTGGGGACACTCCGGGGCCAAGGAAAATGTAGGGAGTCCAACATAAATGTCCATCTTGCATGGTGATTTTTCGTTGTTTTGAAGATTAATTTGCTATGATTAACCCTATCAAACCCAACATAGGCTTGTAAAAATCGTTAAATATGAACTAGCGTTATTATTCACTAGAAACACCTAAGCGCCACTGTAGATACAATCACACATGTGCACTGCTGTGTAGAACATTCTGTGCTAACCACGCAACTTCTACCGCACTGAACATGTAAAATGAAACACCATTTTCCGTACACAATTTGCCGGCTCCACAAGAACGAAAACAGCTGCACGAAAGTGAATACAATTCACATGTAAGCGAAATGGTTCCAACCACGAATTCTATCTTGACACAGAGACAAGTAGGCTGTTGATAACCAACTAGTTTCGTCAAAATATTCTTAGTGCAAAGCACATAAAAAAAACCCATCTGCCAACGGATTGGTGACTACTGACTAATCCGTTTTTGTGGTAGCTTATGGACATTTTGTGATTGTGGTGTAACCATAACAATGTTATGCATTTACTGTTACGAGTGTAATGCCCATCTGCAGCGTGGATAGAGTGAGGACTATTCACGGCAGTATGCAGTTAACAGCAGCGAAGTTTCGGCAACAGTTACACCTAAAGTAGCTCAGCAGCGCCGCAGATAGGTGTGCATCGGCGTTCAGGGCGTGTACCTGATAGCAAGATGCAACAGCAGGCGTAAAACGTATTTTGCAGAATATTCCTAACGAAGTCGTTCATTTTAATATTCACACTGAATTTTCCTCTGACTGATCCTCAAAATCTGACTTTTCAATCCTGCGTTGATTTATGACTGTCTTGTCACAAGCAAAACACGCACGAACTCTAGACCTACAAAGATTCAGACAAATAGACAATGAACAATATAATTCTACCACAAGAATTTTATATCATCACCTCAATGTAACCTAATCCTTCGATTATTATGTCGGCTGTCAAATTCATCAACGAAATCATCTAAGCCTATTTTTCAGCTCATACCTTCACCTGAAAGTAGATCGATATTACCCAATCTTTCACTGGTCGTGGAACTTCTGAAAAATGTTTTCACTAATTTCATTTTTAAAAACTTCTCTCGAATGAAGCGCTGGTGACGGGAAGAATTACAGCTACCAGTAGCAATCAAACGCAGCTTTTCAAGTAGCTATAAGTGAAACAAATTGTTCGAGTGACATAGACAGCTTCGACTCCTTCCGAAGCAAATTCCTTGCCAAAGTTATTCCATGTTTTAAATTGTTTTCATGAAATGGATATGATTTGCGAATTCTTCCAAGTGTTTTTCTGACAGAGATGTTTGACCTCCGGATCAGAGCTGAAATTCGCGAAAGAATTGCTTCTGGATCATTACAGAAAATCCGCACAAAATTCTATGAGGTTGCAGGACATGTGTGGTTGGAGTTAAAACTGTAATCACGAACCACTTACATAAGATGTTTCGAAGTCGTATACACAAGGCAGCAGAACGCAATACTGCAGCCAAGATAAATTCGGATAAATTAACTCAAACCAATTCTTAATGCTTTCACAAACCTTCTGCTACTGGGACAAGCAACAATCTGTTGACACTAATATAATCCAGTTCCATCTCTGAAAATGTGAAATGCACAAAGTATGAATCTTCCCATTTCTGCAATTGTTCCGTAGTGTCGAACTGAATTTTTCAACACCACGAGCGCGGTCTGACATAATTTCACGCAGGATCTGAGCAATCACTGGTGTGTGTCGTTGTTAACAACTCTAGTTATTCGACCGTCAAAAACAACAACACAGCTTATCATGCATTTGGGAAATATTGAATGCAGGTTAGAGGGTTTCTAAATTATCGTTTAAAATATTGCTGGGCGAAAGTTATCTGCTGTGTATGTCAACCAAATGAACTTAAATTGAAAAATAAGAAAAAACTAGGGGGTCTAAACATGGGGCCAACCAAAAATCTTGGGGGCCATGGGTCACTCAGTCCCCCTTTAGAATCGCCACTGGCGAAGGTTTCAAAATTGCAAATGCTAACAACTGGTGACTTGTGAAAAGTTTTGTTGAAAATGAAATCCGATGAACGTCAGAAAGCAAGTCAGATTATTTTTGTTTTCATAACGCCTTTGTTGGTGTTCATGTAATTGTACTGTTCCCACAAAAGAGGATACGGAAGTGCGTTTTGAAAGTCTAGCACTTAGGCTGTTTCACAGCTTTTTTGAGATTCTATTGAAAAGCATGCTAGGTTAGAGTACTTTTAACAACTCGTTCAAACAAGTTTGCTTTGAATGCCCAATTTGGATACATTCCAGCGTATTTCAAAGCTCTTCTGGTTTTACTGACTTAAAGTTTGTTGCAGTTCTCATGGTGCTGGTGTGTAACTCACAGCTGTAATTCATTTTCTGTAGTTACAGCTTGTTCAGCAAATCCGAATGGCTTGCGGTACAAATTAAGAAGTATAAACGATAAATGCACTGGCCTAATTATCAATTTTGGATTGCTTTAGCATCACAGTACTCGCTCTTCAAAATATCTGGCTGTGGCCCTGGCTGTTTGTTTCTTAGACAACAATTTAATCATTGCGAAAAATCTTAACGCTTGGGGAAATTATCCTTAGCCCGTAAACTAAGATTTTCGCAAAACAAAATTTCAATTACCTAAAATAGGCATTTACGGCATTGCTGCCTCATGTCGAAAAACACTGATCTCAATCGTCGCATCAAACTTTAATAAATGCTATTTTCTTGTGACTTCGGCTTTTAAAGGTTACGGACTCCTCAAGAAGGAACGTTGCAATGAATATTTGAATTCGGTCATAAATCATCGTAGTAGTAATCGAAATGTCTCCAAAACCTATTAGCCCTTTCGAAATGTCAGAGAAAAGCCTATTAACCCTTTAAATCACATTCGTGGATCCCTTAAATCCGTGCTTCCCAACCAGTGGGTCGCGACCCATTGGTGGGTCGCGAAGCTATTTCAGGTGGGTCGCGAAGCATTTCTAAATGTTACAGTTTTCTATTAGATCGGGAAATTATTGCATTATCATTACGTAA